>Ga0308024_1000008_pt1 | contig 99895 bp, 84 predicted proteins | sample Neamet420_FD_201295 | JGI IMG/M metagenome (GOLD analysis project Ga0308024, IMG submission 201295) | Marine microbial communities from water near the shore, Antarctic Ocean - #420 | ecosystem: Environmental > Aquatic > Marine > Unclassified | place: Southern Ocean | collected 2014-10-03
ATCCCCAACACTAATATTTAGTAAGTTAGGAGCAAATGAATTTCCAGAAGTAGAAACTACATGTGAATTTTGTGCAGATATATTCAGAGATAATGCTAAGAATATTAAAAACAGTAATTTTTTCATAGTCGTTAATTTATTTTTTAAAGTACCCAAAAATAGCAATAATTTTTCAAATACTAAGATATAAAATAAAAAATGGGTAGTAACACAAAACACTCTTCCCCCTTTATTTTAAAATTTGTAAACGAGCAAAGACAACTAATTACTTATTACTATATTTGCTTCATGAAACTATGGAAAGAAATTATTGAAGCAGCTTGGGAAAACCGAGAATTATTAAAAGATAATACTACTCAGGATTGCATACGCACTATTATTGAAGAAATTGATAAAGGGCGTTTGCGTACTGCCGAACCTACCAATGATGGCTGGAAAGTTAATGATTGGGTGAAAAAAGCTGTTATTCTTTATTTTCCTATTCAAAAAATGGAAACCATAGAAATTGGCCCTTTGGAATTTCATGATAAAATGAAACTAAAAAGTGGTTATGCAAAGCTTGGTGTTCGGGTAGTACCCCATGCAGTAGCCCGTTATGGTGCCTTTTTAGCACCTGGTGTAATTATGATGCCCTCTTATGTAAATATTGGTGCTTATGTGGATAGCGGCACTATGGTTGACACTTGGGCAACAGTAGGTTCTTGTGCACAAATTGGGAAAAATGTACATCTTTCTGGTGGCGTTGGTATTGGTGGAGTACTTGAACCCGTACAAGCTGCACCCGTTATTATTGAAGATGATGCTTTTATCGGGTCTCGATCAATAGTAGTTGAAGGAGTAAAAATTGAAAAAGAAGCAGTACTTGGGGCTAATGTTGTGCTTACCGCCTCTACTAAAATTATTGATGTCAGTGGCGAAACCCCAATCGAATACAAAGGGGTTATCCCTAGTCGTTCAGTAGTAATTCCTGGGACTTACAATAAAGAATTTCCAGCAGGAAATTATGGAGTACCTTGTGCGCTTATTATTGGTAAGCGTAAGGAAAGTACCAATAAGAAAACATCATTGAATGATGCACTTAGAGAATATAATGTAGCTGTATAATGAGAATAGGATTTGATGCAAAACGAGCGTTTTTAAACAATACCGGTCTAGGAAACTATTCCCGTGATGCTATTCGTGTACTTTCGAATTTTTATAAGGATAACAAATACTTTCTTTACACGCCAAAGGAAAAAGATAATAGTCGTTTAGCTTTTTTAAATGAAAGGAATAATACATTTGTTCGTACACCACAATCATTACTTAATAAAGCTTTAAAATCCTATTGGAGAAGCAAAAGTATTGTCCGTGATTTATTCACTAATAAAATAGAAATCTATCATGGTTTAAGCCATGAACTTCCCTTAGGAATTGAAAAGACAAATATCAAAACAGTGGTTACTATTCATGATTTGATTTTTATTCGCTATCCGCATTTATTCCGAACAATAGACAGAAAAATCTATTATAAAAAATTCAAATCAGCCTGCCAAAGGGCCGATAAAATAATTGCAATTAGCCAACAAACAAAACAAGACATTATTGATTTCTTTTATATTCCTGAAGAAAAAATTGAAGTGGTTTATCAAGGATGTAATGGAATTTTTCATCATCCAATTGCTGATAATACAAAGCAAGCAGTACAAGAAAAATATAATGTACCAAAGAATTACCTGCTTAGCGTTGGTAGTATTGAAGAGCGAAAAAACTTACTTACTATTTTAAAAGTTTTGAAAGAACTTCCTAATCAAAAACTAGTCGTAATTGGAAACGGTAAAGCTTACAAGATAAAGTGCTTACGTTTTATTTCCAAACATAATCTATCCAATAGAGTGCTGTTTTTATCTGACTTAAACTTAGATGAAATGGCCGCTATTTATCAAAATGCACAAATGCTTATTTATCCTTCTATTTTTGAAGGCTTTGGCATTCCCATTTTAGAAGCTTTATTTTCTAAAACTCCTGTTATCACATCCAAAGACGGCTGCTTTACTGAAGCAGGAGGTTCTTTTTCAAAATACATCAATCCGCTTTCTGTTGAGCAAATGAAAGAGACTATTCTGGAAATCCTAAACTCAAAGGAATTACAAGAAAAAATGAAAACAAAAGGTTTAGAACACGCACAAAACTTTACTGATGATAAAATAGCAGATAACTTAATGAAGGTATATACGTCCCTTTAAGATGAAAACTAGTTTAGTTATTGCTACATATAATTGGCCTGAAGCTCTGGAACTAGTATTATTAAGCATACTTAAACAAAGTGTTTTACCAAATGAAATACTTATTGCTGATGATGGCTCAACCAAAGAAACTAAACATTTAATTGAACACTATTCAAGCAAGTTCAAATCAGGAATAAAACATATTTGGCAAAAAGATGATGGGTTTCAAAAAACAAGTATTCTTAACAAATCAATTGCTAAAGCCAGCGGAGACTATATCATTCAGATTGATGGTGATATAATCATTCATACTCATTTTATTAAGGATCATGTTCAAATGGCTGAAAAAGGTTTTTTCATACATGGAAGCAGAACTTTTTTAAATCATGCAACCACTCAAAAAGCAATAAAAAATTCAATAATTAATTTTTCAATTTTTAGTTCTGGAATAACAAATCGATTTAACAGTTTACATTCTTTATTTTTATCTAAAATTTTAAGCAAAAAAAATAAAAATCTAAAAGGAACAAGAGGATGTAACTTCTCTTTCTGGAAACAAGATTTTATTAAAGTAAATGGTTACAATGAGGATATGACTGGATGGGGAAAAGAAGACACTGAACTTTCAGTAAGATTAATGAATAGTGGCAAACAAAAACTCAAGTTAAAATGCTTAGCAGTTTGTTATCATTTACATCATAAAATATCATCCAAGCAAGGATTAAATATTAACAATTCTATCTTATCCCTAGTTATTAAAGAAAAAAGAGAGATTTGCATTAATGGAATCAGCAAATATGCAAACTGAAATAAATAAAGCTTTAGCAACATTAAAACAGGGAGGGATAATCCTATACCCTACCGACACTATTTGGGGAATTGGTTGTGATGCAACAAATACTGATGCAATAGCGAAAATATATAAACTTAAAAAACGAGCAGATAGCAAGGCTCTCATTTCATTGGTAGCTAATGAAAAACAACTAAAATCTATTACTGAAACTATCCCAGGTTTGGATATTACATCAAGCCCAACAACTATTGTTTACCCTAATGTAAAAGGACTTGGCAAAAACCTTTTAGCAGAAAATGGTTCAGCAGCAATACGTATTGTTAAAGATAAATTTTGTCAAAAACTTATTCTATCATTTGGGAAAGCAATCGTTTCTTCATCTGCAAACATTAGTGGAGAATTGGCACCAAAACAATTTTTAGAAATTTCGGAGGAAATAAAAAACAATGTTGATTATATCGTAAATTTGCGCCAAAATGAACTGATGGCTATTCCCTCATCTATCCTAATGATAAATGAAGACACTAGCATTACAAAAATAAGATAGTGAATTACTCTTCTGCATTAGATAACCCAATTTTTAAAACCATACAACTCGCAAGTGATGAGTTAAATTACCCTACCTATGTAGTTGGTGGTTGGGTGCGTGATTTATTACTAGACAGAAGACAAGAAAAAACAGATATCGATTTTGTTTGTATTGGAAGCGGAATAAAACTAGCCGAAAAGGTAAGCTCTCTGTTAGGAAACAAAGCTACTTTTAAAGTGTTCAAAAACTTTGGTACAGCTATGATTCATTACAGGGGAGAAGATTATGAATTTGTAGGTGCTCGAAAAGAATCCTATCGATCAGATTCCCGAAAACCAATAGTTGAGAATGGTACCTTAGAGGATGACCAGAACAGAAGGGATTTTACCATTAACGCAATGGCAATCCAACTAAATGCAAATAGTTATGGTACATTAATTGATCCTTTTAACGGAAAAGAAGATTTAAAAAATAAAATTATTCGCACTCCATTAAATCCTGACATTACTTATTCTGATGACCCATTAAGGATGATGCGAGCAGTGCGTTTCGCCACTCAATTGGATTTTTCAATAGAAGAACAATCATTAAAATCAATTACAGATAATACTGAACGCTTAAGCATAATTTCTCAAGAAAGAATTACTGAAGAACTTAACAAAATCATATTATCAACCACTCCATCAAAAGGGTTTAAAATCTTATTCAACACTCAATTATTGCATCAATTTTTTCCATTAATGTGTAAGTTACAAGGAGTAGAATTGAGAGGGAAATACGGACACAAGGATAATTTTTATCACACCCTTGAAGTGCTGGACAACATTAGTGAAAACACCAATAACCTCTGGTTAAGATGGGCAGCAATACTGCACGATATTGCAAAACCACAAACAAAAAAATATGAAGAAGGTCATGGCTGGACTTTCCATGCTCATGAATTTTTTGGAGGAAAATTGGTTCCTAAAATATTTAGAGATTTAAAGTTACCGCTTAACGAAAAAATGAAGTATGTGCAAAAATTAGTAACTCTTCATTTGCGACCTATCATTTTAGCAAAAGATATCGTTACCGATTCTGCCATAAGGCGTTTACTCTTTGATGCAGCAGATGATATAGATGATTTGATGACACTCTGTGATGCCGATATTACTTCAAAAAATGAAAAGAAAGTAAAAAAGTATCTGAAAAATTTTCAGCTAGTAAGAAGGAAGCTAAAAGAAGTAGAGGAAAAAGACCAGATACGAAACTTTCAACCTCCTGTTGATGGTAAGGAAATAATGGATTTATTTTCCATTAAGGCTGGACGAGAAATTGGAATCCTAAAAAATGCAATAAAAGATGCAATACTTGATGGAACAGTTAAAAATGATAAAGAAGAAGCATTAGTATTCATCATAAAAAAAGCAAAAGAATTAAATTTACAACCAGTAAAATGAAAAGCATAATACAAGTACATTTAGAATATAAAAAAGATGTAATTCGTGATATTGAAATTAACTCTACTAGTAACTTAGAAGAGTTACACAAAGCTATTGTCAGTGCCTTTGAGCTAGATAAAAACGAACTAGCATCCTTTTACATAACTAATGATGATTTTGAGTTATTACAAGAAATTCCTCTTTTTAGCGTAGAGGATAAAGAAAACTCTATGCTTGGAATGAGTGATATTATTCTTTCTTCTATCCTAAAAGAAGAAGGCACTCAATTACTTTACGTTTATGATTTTATGAAAATGTGGCGATTCCTGATTACACTTACTGAAATAACTGAAGAAGAAATAACTACTTCAAAATGTATAAAATCAGTAGGAACTATGCCAGAAGATGCGCCTGAGATTAGCTTTAAAGCTGAGAAAGAATTTGATCCTTTTGGTGAAGCCTTTGATGATTTTGATGAATTTAAAGAGTATGAAGAAGAATACTAAGAAAATAATCATAATTGTTGGCCCTACAGCAATAGGGAAAACAGCACTTAGTATTGAGCTTGCAAATGCGTTAAATACTGAGATAATTTCATGCGACTCAAGACAGTTTTATAAAGAATTAAAAATTGGTTCTGCACCACCCAACGCTAAAGAACTAGCAGCAGCAAAACACCATTTCATTCAACATTTATCTGTAACAGAAGATTATAATGCTGGTGAATTTGAAATGAATGCAATCGCTAAAATAAAAGAACTTCATAAAACAAAAGATACTATTATTGTTGTTGGAGGTTCAGGGTTATATGTTAATGCAATTTGTAAAGGGTTTGACAAAATGCCTGAAATCTCTGAAGAAATAAGAACAAAACTTAATTCAAAATTAAAAGAAAAGGGAATAGTCTGGCTACAAGATGAGGTCAAAAAAGTAGATCCTGACTTTTACGCTACTTGTGATCAGCAAAATCCTCAACGTTTATTACGAGCTTTAGAAATATTTATAGCTACAGGTAAAACCTTTTCTTCCTACAAGTCAGCAACACCAAAAGAACGTCCTTTTGAAATTATTAAAATTGGGTTGACAACAGAAAGAGAAATACTATACAAAAGAATAAATACACGTGTAGATAAAATGTTAGAAAACGGATTGCTTGAAGAAGTGGAATCACTTATCTCTTTTCAGCAGAAAAATGCACTACAAACTGTCGGTTATAAAGAGATATTTGCTTTTTACAATAATGAATGTACTCTTGAAAAAGCAGTAGAAAATATTAAACAAAATACGAGAAGATTTGCAAAGCGTCAGCTCACTTGGTTCCGAAAAGATAAAAACACAAAATGGTTCGAACCTGATCAGATAAGTGACATAAAAACGTTTATCGGATTATAGTCACACTTCCTTTTATCGCATCAAAATCATGCCCAATATCAATATGATAAAAGTATGCGCCATCAGTAACATCATTTCCATTTTCATTCTTACCATCCCAAGGTGTAGAATAACCAACAGATTGGAAAAGCAATTTACCATATCTACCATACACTCTTATTTCAGAATCACTATACAAGAAAGTATTTTCTAGATTCCAAGTGTCATTTATATTATCTCCATTAGGAGTAAAAACATTCGGCACACAATCAGCACTCATAGTAGCAATTACAAAAGAAGTATCCTCAGTACAAGCATTATTATCCATTATGGTAACACTATAATTTCCTGGACTTAAACTCAAGTTAAATGAATTTCCTGTACTTCCATTCGACCAGGCATAAGTATAGGGTGCAGTACCTCCAATTGCATCAGCAGTTATATCTACATCCAAATTTTCCAAACTACATTCAATAATAAACTCAGCAGGATCTAAAGCAATCAACAAAGGATCAATATCAAAATCGGATCGAACAACACAACCATCATCATCTGTCACTTCAACCCAATGTGAACCAGAACAAATATTTGAATGTGCTGAAATTTCAGCATTATCCCAAAAATAACTATATGGAGGATTTCCCCACAAATCAGCATCTGATAAAACAGTTGTTGTTGCTACATCAACAATACCATCCGGCAGATAAAAAGTAGCTATCAAAGTGTCATTCACTGAACAATTAGTCGAGTTATCATTTGTGGTAACAAAATAAGTACCTTCACATAAATTGGACGTTAATGAATCTGTACTAATAACATTACCAATAATATCAAACCATTCATAAGAAAACGGTCCTCCTGTTGAAGTAAAGTCTACTTCAACTAAACCAATATGAGTAATACTATCATAAACTATAGCCGTAACTAATTCAAAAGGGTTAAAAAATATAGTGTCATTTAGAGTATTCCCACATGAATCAGAAACAATTACCCAACAGATACTATCCTGTATATTAACTATCAAAGAATCTATTTCTCCAGTGCTCCACAAATATGTATAAGGAAGAACTCCTCCATCCAGAACCACATGCGCACTTGCTCCTAAATTACAAATAGTATCTACTAATATAAACTCCAAAATCCTGAATGTATCAGGCTGAGTTATCAGAACTGAATCCACTAACCAACAACCATTATTATCCTCAATAAATACTGAAGAATATCCAGCCCCTATTGATGTAATATTTGTTGCATCTAAATTTGACCATAAAATTGAATATGAACTATCGTAATATATAACATCTGCCTCTATTGAAGTAATTCCATTAAAACAATCTAATGAGGAGGAGTAATTAATAAACTCTACTGAAAGCTGACCTGGATTTAAAATTTCAATTGTATCAAGAAGTTCACATTGATTTGAATCAATAACTGAATAGAAATAAATACCTGAGCTAAGATCATTAATTGTATCAATAGATAAATTATTCTGCCAGTAAATTTCATAAGGCATTACACCACCTGAATAAGCGAGAATGACAGAAGCATTACTATCATTATGACAAGCTAGTTGAGTAATGAAAATATTAGATTGTAACTTCAAAGGTTCTAAAATACTTATAGTATCAATTGACTCACAACCCAAAGAGTCAGAAATAAAAATAGTATAATCTCCAGATGATAAATTATTTAAACTAATTCCGGAATATAAATATGGCTTAACTCCTCCATAAATGGAATCAATAATTATAAAGCCCGTAGTATCTCCGAAACAACCTACATTACTTATGTTAACGTCTAACTTTACATCATACAAACTAGTCACTTCAACATCAATCGTATCAATACAATTATTTACAGTATCTTTAATAATACATAAATAATTTCCATTACTTACATAAATAGAATCGTTACTAGAATCAAACCACTTGTAAGTAACTGGTAACAATCCACCAGAAACACTATCAATACTTATCCAAACACTATCTGAAGAACAAATCAATGTATCCCCTGAAACATAAAGTTGATATGGTAATGGTTCATTTATAATAAAAGTAGTGTCAAATAAACATCCTACAGAATCCGAAACAATTAATTGATAGTTTCCTGCCAACAAGCTATCCATCCTTATAGAATCAGGATAAAGCGAGTTCATAGAAGGGTTTATAGTAAGGTTAAAAAAGTTAGATGAATAACCACTAGTATCGCTATAGCAAATAGTATCTGAGTTTGAAACTAGATAATAAAAATATGGATTTGATAAGTCAAACTTATAACCTCCATTAAAAGAAAAAAACATTGAGCCCTTTGCTGATTGATAACAACTTGCATCAGTTAAATCTAAAGCAACTGTTTTTAATTTTTCAGGAGGTTTTATTTCAATAACTTCTGAAGTATCTATACACCCTATTGAATCAGAGACAATGAAATAATAATACGCCTGATGTAAACTATCAAGAAAATCAGTAGTATCAGCTAATAATATTGAATTTATACTTGTATCAATAAAAGTATACCATTGATATTGATAGTACTCTCCACCTAATAAAGCTGTATCCTGATCAAAAGGAATACCTCCATATATATATGAATTTATTGTACCTGTATTATTATCACATATAATAATCTCTTGCTCTAATATCACTGATAATTTACATCCAACAGTATATTGTCTTACTTCAATTAATGAATCTAATACATCAACAATTTCTAATTTATATAAGCCACAAACTTCTGTAGTTAGAGAGTCAGAATTATATTGATTATTATTAATTACTATTAATTGATCAGACGTATCTATCTGTTCCCAAGTAGAATCATTAAAAAAATACCACTTACTAAAAACATTAGTATCAAGCGAAACAATTTCTGCAAAAATATAACCATCATGATTACAATTAATATTAGCTACAGAGTCATTAATAATATTATTTGCAAAAACAGTATTAAATAATAGTAGGGATAGTAAGAGAGGAAATATTTTTTTCAAATTAGAATATAAACTTATATGTTTAAGGCTAAAGTACAGTTTTTGCATCATTAATAAAAATATTCATACATAATACATAATTTAATAATCCTCTCATTTATTCAACTTATTAAAATCAAGTACTAAACCTGATTCAGCTAAATGAGTGTTATTAAAGGTATCTTTAGCTTCAATAAGCAGCTCATCAAGGTTTTTGTACCTTTGAGAAAAATGACCAATTAATAAGTTTTTAACAGCTGATTTTTTAGCAATTGTAGCTGCTTCATAAGTTGTAGAATGTCCTGTTTCCTTTGCTCGACCTGATAACTCCTTTTTAAAAGTAGCCTCATGATACAGCAAATCAACTTCCTTAATTTTTTCAATTAAAGCTTCATTATAAATGGTATCTGTACAAAAAGCATAAGAATGAGCTGGAGTACTTTCAACCGTTATCTCATTATTTTTTATAATCTCACCACTAGCAGCTATCCAATCAGCACCTTCTTTTATTCCATTGTATTTATCAAATGGAATATTATATTCTTCAATTCTATCTTTAACAATTTTTCTCTTACTCTTTTTTTCTTTAAAGATAAAACCAGAACACTTTATAGTGTGATTAAGAATTACATTACTAATACATATTTTTTCATCTTCATACAGCACCTGTTCATTAGTATCAGAAATAGGATGAAAAAATAAAGGATAATTAAGTTCAGTATTAGAAGCCGATAATTGCAAATCGATAATTGCTTTTAGCTCCTTATGCGCATAAATATGTAAGTCTTTATTTCTACCTAAAAGATGCATACTACTAATCAAGCCAATTAAACCAAAATAATGATCGCCATGCAAGTGACTAATAAAAATATGATTTATTCTTTGAAAATTTATTTTATATTCTTTTAGTCTAACTTGCGTACCTTCTCCACAATCAATTAAAAAAAACCGCTCATTTGCATTTAGCAATTGAGCGGTCGGATGTCTTTCTACTGTAGGTACAGCTGAGTTACAACCTAAAATGGTAAGTTTAAATGACATTAATTTGCAATAATCATTCTTTTAGATACCACTTGTACTCCATTATTAATAGAGTACAGATACATACCATTAGCATAATCATTAGCAGATATTTCAATATCATTAACCCCACGAGTAGCAGCTATATTTTTTTCTTCTATCTTTTTACCTAAATAATTAAAGACTGTAAAAACTACATTAGCTGAATTCCCTGAAATAAATTGAATTTTAGCATTATTATTTACAGGATTAGGGAAAATATCTTTCAGTTCAAAACTAAAGTCATTGAATTGATTAATAGTAGCAGTAGCAGTAGTAACATTAATATAGTAATAATCCACAACATCATCTTGGGTTTGAATTCCAAACAAACCAGCATCAACTGTAGTAGTTGTGTTCATGATAATTTGGTGGGAACCAATTTCCGCAACAGTAGGACTTGAAGATGAAAGTACAGCACAAGAAGTTGAACCTCCAGCAAAAATACAATTAGTAGTTGCACAATCATAAGAAAAACTTGCAGGCAAACCTGTAACACTTGTTAACTCAATTGTTTGAATAGTTACCGGTATAGATTGACCTAAAATCACTACACTAGTATCTACTGGACTAATAATAGTAATCACTTCATTATAAGCTTGCCCAACCATTGCATTAGGCAATCCTGTTGCACTATCAGGGTAAATACCGGCAATAGTAAATTGTGGGTCAGGTGTACATTGAGCATTTGCTCCAATAAAGGCAAAAGCCAATGCAAGGGTAAGTAAGATTTTTTTCATATTTAATTTATTTTGGTTTATAATTCTAATTGTCTTTCCATTTCATCCATTTCAATATAATCATAGGCTTCTAGTAAAGTAGGAACAATAGTTAGTTCATCATCAAAAGAAAATTCGCATACAATTACAAAAGAACCATTCATTTTTGAAATACTATTTGCAAATATAATAAATTTATCTTTAATATTTTCAGCTAAATCAGGGGTTAATCCTCTTAAATCAGCAATAAAGTGCTTAATTTCAGAAGTAATTTTTAAATCAGAAAAATTATTGTCTTCTCCAAGTTTAAAAACTAGAGTTGTTTCTTGTAAATTCATTTAAATCTTAGTTTTTAATTTTACCTGCTAGCAAATATAAAACTGCCATTCTAATAGCAACTCCATTTTCTACTTGATCAAGTATAATAGCATGTTTAGAATCAGCAACATCAGAACTTAATTCAACCCCTCTATTTATAGGACCAGGGTGCATAATGGTTATTTCTTTTTCTAAACCATCAAGAACATCTTTATTTACACCATACACCATAGCATATTCTCGTAAGGAGGGAAAATAATTCACATCTTGTCTTTCTAGCTGTATTCTTAATACATTAGCAACATCACACCACTCTAAAGCCTCTTTTAAATCAGAGAAATGAGTAACTCCTAATGCATCAAGATGCTTAGGCATTAATGAAGAAGGTCCGCAAACTTTAACTTCAGCACCCAACTTCTGCAAGCAATAAATATTTGAAAGCGCTACTCTAGAATGTAAAATATCCCCAATTATTACAATTTTTTTACCTGCAACTTCACCATGTTTTTCTCGAATTGAATAAGCATCTAATAAAGCCTGAGTGGGATGCTCGTGAGTTCCGTCCCCTGCATTTACAATTTTTGCATCAATATTTCTGGATAGAAATACAGAAGCACCAGGATTAGGATGACGCATTACTACAATATCAACTTTCATAGCTAATATATTATTTACTGTATCCAATAATGTTTCTCCTTTAGTAACTGATGAAGATGCTGAAGCAAAATTAATTACATCAGCAGAAAGTCTTTTTTCAGCTAATTCGAAAGAAAGTTTAGTTCTAGTTGAGTTTTCAAAAAAAAGATTAGCTATAGTAATATCTCTTAATGAAGGTACTTTCTTAATAGGTTGATTAATAATCTTTTTGAAATTATCTGCAGTTTTAAAAATCAAATCTATATCTGATTTTATAAGGTATTTAATTCCTAATAAATGATCTACTGATAAATTACTCATTAATCTGATTTTACCATTAATATTCTATCCTTTCCATTTACTTCTTTCCATTCCACAATTACTCGTTCGGAATCTATTGCATCAATTGTTCTTCCTACATAATTAGGCTGAATAGGCAAGTCTCTACTAAACCTTCTATCAATTAAAGTAAGGAGCTCAACAGACTTTGGCCTACCAAATGCCATTAGAGCATCAATTGCAGAACGAATAGACCTACCCGTAAACAAGACATCATCAATTAAAACTACATTCTTACCTTCAAGCGATAAGTTCATATCCATAACTTCAGGAACAATTGGTTCGTCTCTCCTTCTTAAATCATCTCGATAGAATGAGATATCTAAACTTCCTGACTCAAGATTATTAGTATTTAGTAACTGTTTTAATTTGGCGATTATTCTATAACTTAAGAATGTTCCTCTTGGCTGAACACCAACAATAACAGTGTTATTAAAATCACCATGATGTTCAATTAACTGCTGACACAATCTTTCAATTGTAATTTGAATATCCTTTTGATTTAGTATTTGTCTTTCTCCAATCATAACACTACAAAAATAGCAAAAAAAAAGCCCCAAATTAATGGGGCTTTAAATTAATTATTCACCTTGCTCTAAGTCCTTCTTCAGAGCAGCCAAACTATCTAAATCACCTAAGGTTGAATGCTTCTTATCACTCTCAAGCTTCTTCATCACTTTCTTAGCTGATGAAGCAGATTTTTTTCTTTCTACTTCAAGCTCTGCTTTAAAGATTGCAGTATGAGAAACTAAAATCTTTTTATTTTCTTTTGAAAATTCAAGAATTCTAAAAGACAATGTTTCTCCAGCTGTCATTGATGAACCATCTTCCTTTTCAGTATGTCTTTTTGGAGCAAAAGCTTCAACTTCTTCAGACAATGCAATTACAGCACCTTTATCAAGCACTTCTTTTACAGTACCTTCATAATCTTTCCCTTCACTGAACTGCTTAGCATACTCATCCCAAGGATTTTCATCTAATTGCTTATGTCCTAAACTAATTTTTCTGTTTCCTTTATCAATATCTAACACAACAACATCTAGCATTGCATCAACTTGAGTAAACTCAGCTGGATGCTTAATCTTCTTAGTCCATGATAAATCAGAGATATGTACTAAACCATCAACACCTTCAACTAATTCAACAAAAATTCCAAAGTTTGTGAAGTTTCTTACTTTCACACTATGCTTAGATCCTACTGGGAACGTAGCTGCAATATCAGCCCAAGGATCTGGAGTCATTTGTTTAACACCTAATGACATTTTTCTTGTCTCTTTATCTAATGTTAAGATTTGTGCTTTTACAGCATCACCTTTCTTATAGAAATCATTTGCACTTCTTAAGTGAGTTGACCAAGACATTTCAGATACATGTAATAAAGCTTCAATTCCTGCTTGTAATTCAACAAATACTCCATAATCAGCAACCACTACAACTTTACCATCTACTTCATCACCAATTTTTAAGTTTTCATCTAAATTCTCCCAAGGATGAGCGCCTAATTGTTTCAATCCTAACTGAATCCTACTCTTACCTTCATCAAAGTCAAGGATTACAACATTAATTGTTTCATCTAAAGATACTATCTCATCAGGATGAGAGATTCTTCCCCAAGATAAATCAGTAATATGAATTAATCCATCAATACCTCCTAAGTCAACAAACACACCATAAGAAGTAATATTTTTAACTGTACCTTCAAGAACTTGTCCTTTTTCTAATTTAGACATGATCTCTTTAGTTTGAACAGCTAAATCAGCTTCAATTAAGGCTTTATGAGATACAACAACATTTCTGAAAGACTCGTTTACTTTTACAACTTTGAATTCCATTTTCTTACCAACATACTCGTCATAATCACGGATTGGCTTAACATCAATTTGAGAACCTGGTAAGAAACACTCAATACCAAATATATCAACAATCATTCCTCCTTTTGTTCTACTCATTATCTGACCATTCACAACCTCTCCAGTTTCAAGAGCAACATTAACTTTCTCCCAAGCTCTTAATACTCTTGCTCTTCTGTGAGATAAAACTAACTGACCATTTTTATCTTCTTGTTTTTCAACTAATACTTCAACAGTATCACCAGCTTTTAACTCAAGATTATACTTGAATTCATTAAAGCTAATTACTCCATCAGATTTAAAGTTAATATCAACAACAACCTCTCTATCAGTAACTAAAACAACTGTACCATCAATAACTTGCTTATCGACAACATCAGGTAAAGTAGCACTATATTCAGTCTCTAAATCACTTCTTTCTTTTTTAGAGTACATATCGTTTTGAGCCGCTTTGTCCCAATCGAATTCTTCAACAACTTTAACTTTCTTAATTGGAGCTTCCTCAGCTTTAACTTCCTCAATTACCGTAGCAGCTTCTTCAACTACAGGAGTTGTTTCTACTACCACATCAGCTTTAGGAGTTTCTACTGCTTTTACAATTCTCTTTTTTGGAGCTTTTTCAGCTTTAACTACTGCTTTTGAAGCAGTTTCTTTTTTGTTTTCTTCTGACATTTTTGTCATTTTACATTTGTATCTTAAAGTAAGTAAGGCTTAGATGTATTAAACTTTAAGAGCTATTAATTTTATATTTTCCTTTTCACTACCTTACAACACATTCTGAAAAGGGCTGCAAAAATACAATTTTAATCTGAAATAACAAACAAGAATATTAAGCTATCTTTTCAATAGCATTTTGCACCTTTTCCATCAACCATCTTGGTGTGGAAGTTGCACCGCAAATACCAACAGAACTTGCAGTTGAAAACCATTCATTATTTATCTCATTTATATCAGATATAAAATATGAATTTGAATTTTCTTCTTTACATGATTGATACAACATTTTTCCGTTTGAACTCTTTTGCCCACTCACAAAAATGATAACATCATTTTCCTTTGAAAAATGCTTTAATTGAGGCTCACGTCCCGAAACCTGCCTACACAATGTGTCATGCACAATGTATTTTACATTTTCTCCATCTGCCAATTTAACTCTTTCAGCTATTATATCACTAATTGCCTTATACGCTTTTGGGCTTTTTGTTGTTTGTGAATAAATATAAATTGATTTAGTAAAATCGACTTTATCTAAATCATCAACAGTTGTTACAATAATCGCATCATTTTTGGTTTGCCCTAACAATCCAGTCACCTCAGCATGCCCTTCTTTACCAAATATAATTACCTGTCCATCAATTTTTTTAATATCCTCATACCCTTCCTTAATTTGATGTTGTAACTTTAGCACTACAGGACAAGAAGCGTCCAACAACTGAATATTATTTTCAAGCGCAATATTATAAGTTGATGGCGGCTCTCCATGCGCTCTAATCAGCACTTTACAATCCGAAAGCTTTTTCAAGTCATCATTATTAATAATCTTCAACCCCATATCTGTTAAGCGTTCCACTTCTTTATTGTTATGCACAATATCCCCTAAGCAATACAAATTATCCTCTTTTTCTAAAATACTTTCTGCCATTTCAATAGCATATACTACACCAAAACAGAATCCTGAATATTTATCAATAGTAACTTTCATTATTCACTTAATATATTAGTTATCAAATCATCAATCAAAGCATTTTGATTCTCAATTGACAAATTAGAATTATCAATCAAAATAGCATCATCTGCTTGAATTAAAGGATTTATTTTTCGCTTTGTATCATGATCATCTCTTAAGGTAAGATTGTCCAACACTTGTTCAAAAGTAACCTCCTCACCTTTTCTCATCAATTCATCATACCTTCTTTGTGCTCTTATTTCAGCATCCGCAGTTACAAACAACTTTAATTTAGCATCAGGAAACACCTTTGTTCCAATATCTCTACCGTCCATCACAACATTCCCTTGCCTACCAATTTCTTGTTGTAAAGTAATTAATTTTTCACGCACCTGTTGAATTTGAGCCACAACACTAACATTATCAGAAACTTTAAACCCTCTTATGATTTGCTCTACATTTTTTCCATTAAGAATCGTTTCAGAAAGTTTGGTTTCAGCATTAAAAACAAAATTTATTGTAATATTATCTAATGCTGCAAGAAGTAAATTCAGCTTAATTTCTTTACTGGAAATAATATTATTTTCCATGCAAAAAAGGGTCACTGCACGATACATTGCTCCCGTATCGACATAACGCATACCGTATTTGCTTGCCACTGCCTTTGAGATAGTACTCTTCCCACAGGAAGAATGGCCATCAATCGCTATATTAAAAGGTAAACTCATTAGAGCCCAAAAGTACTCAAATTTGCAGCAAAACTGAAATTATTTGGTGTTCCTGATAAATGATAAGCTGCTCTACTATAATCCAAACGGAATTTTAACACTTTAAAACCTATACCCCATGAAAAACCAACCATTGCAGGATAGGTAGAAAGACTCATATCAAACCTTCTTTGAAAATTAAAACCTCCTCTTATAAAAAGACTTTTACGAAAAGGATTTAATTCACCTCCAATAATTAAATGACGAAATGCCGTTTTTGCAACACTTTCCTCTTTTATTTCCAACCCACCAGTTTCAACATTAGTTTGACTTGATAATTTATAAGGCGATTTTATATCAAACTGATTCAGATGATGAAAAGTCAGTGAATATCGAAAAGGCAAATGCTTTAGCTCCTTACTCATTCCTAACTGCACATCAAAAGGAAGTGATTCTTCAGAATCAGCATATGCACTGAGCTGCCTACCCATATTTTTAAAAAGTAAAGTAGAAGTAAATTTCTTTTCAGGATTATAATAAGTTACAGATACATTAGATGAAAGTGCAAAAGCATGATACGTTTCGTACTGAGAATTTAGCACATTTAGATTTACACCCAATGTGAATTTCTCATTCAAGCTCTTACCCAAACCAACAGTAATAACCTGATCATGGGCAGAGAAAGAACCTAAACTATTTCCAATAGCATCATTATGTTCAAATTCACCATAATTTATTGCTTTAAGTCCTATTGAAAAGACACCAAACTCTTTCCATTTTCTTGCGTAAGAGAAACCTATCAAATTGACATCCGAGAAATAATCAGTAAAGGAAAATACCAAAGAATTATGCATTTTAGCATTCAATAATGAAGGAGTAGTTTGCCCTAGAGAAACATCCCTATCAACAATAGCAATTCCACTTCCACCCATAGCTTCAATTCTTGGTGAAAGCTCTACATCAACAAATGAAAAAGCAGTTATTCCACCAACTTGAGCCAAAAGACCCAAAGGCAAACAAAACACTAATAGAATTATTTTTATTTTCATTTAATTAATGTGGTAACGCTTAAACTTTGGACTTATTATTTATAAATATGTTAATTAATTGCAACAGCTTCCTCTATCTTCTCATTCAGCAAAGCAATATCGGTTACTTCTTTCAAAGTATTGACATAATGGAAAGTCATACCCTTTACATACTTTTCATTTATGTCTAAAATATCTTTTCTATTTTGCTTTGATAAAATAATTTCATTTATTCCGGAACGCTTAGCGGCCAATATCTTTTCTTTAATTCCACCAACTGGCAAAACCTTTCCTCTTAAAGTAAGCTCACCAGTCATAGCAATTTTCTCTTTTACTTTTCTTTGTGTAAAAGAAGAAACTAAAGAGGTGAACATAGTAATTCCTGCTGAAGGACCATCCTTAGGAGTTGCTCCTTCCGGAACATGAACATGTACATTCCATTTTTCAAAAACTTCAGCTGATAAACTATATATCTCAGCATGAGCTTTCAAATATTCCATAGCAATAGTCACTGATTCTTTCATGACTTTCCCTAAGTTTCCTGTAACAGATAGTTTTCCTTTTCCTTTACTTAAACTGCTTTCAATAAATAAAATATCGCCACCAACAGAAGTCCAAGCTAAACCTGTAACTACACCAGCAACTGAATTATCTATGAATCGATCTCTATCAAATATTGGTGCTCCCAATACTTTTTCAACTACATCAGAATCTGGAGAATAATCAAAAGACTCTTCCATAACTAATGATTTCGCTACATTACGAATCATCTTGCTTACCATTTTATCAAGTGTTCTTACACCTGATTCTCTAGTATATTGGTCAACAATCTTTTCTAGCATTGCATCCGAAAGCGTAAATTGTTCCTTTTTCAAACCATGGGATTTCAATTGTTTTGGCAACAAATGTTTTTTTGCTATCTGCACCTTTTCTTCAATCGTATATCCGTTAATTTCAATAATCTCCATTCTGTCTCTTAAAGCAGGCTGGACAGTAGCTAGTGAATTGGCAGTAGCCACAAACATCACTTTGGAAAGATTATAATCTAGTTCTAAGTAATTATCATGAAAAGCTTCATTTTGCTCAGGATCTAATACTTCTAACAATGCAGAAGAAGGATCGCCATGCGAATCTCTAGTTACTTTGTCAATTTCATCCAATACAAAAACAGGATTAGATGATTTTGCTTTTTGAATAGATTTAATAATTCTACCCGGCATAGCACCAATATAGGTTTTTCTGTGCCCTCTTATTTCTGATTCATCTCTCAAACCCCCTAAAGAAACTCTTTCGTATTTTCTACCTAAAGCTTCAGCTATTGACTTACCTAAAGATGTTTTTCCAACACCAGGAGGACCATACAAACATAAAATTGGAGACTTCATATCTCCTTTTAGTTTTAATACTGCCAAATGCTCAATAATTCTTTCTTTTACTTTTTCTAATCCAAAATGATCTCTATCCAAAATCTCTCTTGCATTTTTCAAATCAAAGCTATCAATAGTGCATTCCTCCCAAGGTAACTCTAATATTAATTCTATATAACTTCTTTGCACAGCATAATCCGACATGGAAGGATTCATTCTTTGCAATTTTCTTAACTCCTTATCAAATGCATTTTCAATTTCCTTGTTCCATTTTTTCTTATCTCCCTGCTTACGCATTTCATCAATCTCCTTTTGCGAACCGCTACCTCCTAGCTCTTCTTGAATAGCCTTCATTTGCTGATTCAAGTAATACTCTCTCTGCTGCTTATCTAAATCCGTTTGTACTTTCGACTGAATTTTATTTTTCATTTCCAAAAGCTGTAGTTCCTTTGTCAATAATTCCAACACTTTTATTGCACGCTTTTTCAAATCAACTTCTTCTAACAAAGCTTGCTTTTCAGACAAACTAATACTCATATTAGAAGCTACAAAATTGATAATAAAAGAAGTATTCTTAATGTTTTTAATAGCAATTGCTGCCTCAGCAGGAATGTTTGGAGATTCATCAATAATCCTTAATGCCAAATCCTTCACAGAAGAAACTAATGCGCTAAACTCTTGATCATTTTTTTCTGGCTTTATCTCTTTTAAATCCGTAACTCTAGCTTTAAAGTACGGCTCATCCTGCAACATTTCTTCAATTTTAAAACGTTTACGACCTTGTATAACTGCCGTGATATTACCATCAGGCATTTTCAACATTTTTAAAATCTGAGCAACTGTCCCAACTTCATTTAAATCTTTTAACTCAGGAAGTTCAGTATCAAACTCTTTTTGAGAAACTACTCCAATAGAGTTTTTTCCATTTTCAGCATCCTTAATTAATTTTACTGATCTGTCCCTACCTATAGTAATTGGAATAATAACTCCTGGAAATAATACCGTATTTCTTAAGGGTAAAATTGACATTACATCTGGAGTATCTTCTTTTGATATTTTATCCTCATCCTCATCAGACATCAAGGGCAAGAATTCTGTTTCCTCATTTATTAAATCAGATAACTCTAGGCTATCCAAATGATATTTATTTTTCATAATAATTATTTTTCACTAGTAACAAATGCAATTAGTATGCCATTGTTGAAATCTAGTCTTTTTGTCAGTTACAGTTCGTTCCTGTAACGCTTTGTCATATTGTAAACCTGAGTCAAAATAGCTTGTTCTACTTTGTCAAAGTTTAACTTTCTTCTTCCAAAAACTTTTTCAGCTACCTCAAAGGCTTTTGGTAATTTGTAAATAGAAAAACCTGCTGCACCTCCCCAGTTAAACGAAGGAATAAAATTTCTTGGAAATCCACTGCCAAAAATATTAGCACTCACCCCAACAATAGTACCAGTATTAAACATTGTATTAATACCACATTTGGAATGATCACCCATTATTAAACCACAAAATTGCAATTCTGTGTTTTTGAAACGTTCCGTTTCATAATTCCAGAGTTTCACCTGAGCGTAATTATTCTTTAAGTTAGAGTTATTAGTATCTGCACCTAAGTTACACCACTCACCAATCACAGAATTACCTAAAAAACCATCATGAGCTTTGGAAGAATAGCCAAAGAACACTGAATTATTCACCTCACCTCCAACTTTACAATAAGGGCCTAAAGTAGTCGCACCATAAATTTTAGCTCCCATTTTAAGCACAGCACTTTCTCCCATTGCAAACGGACCTCTAATAATAGAACCCTCCATTACCTCAGCATTCTTACCTATATATATAGGGCCGCTTTCGGCATTCAATATACTACAAGAAACTTTAGCTCCTTTTTCAATAAAAATATCTTTTCCTAAACCAGTATTATTTTCAGACAAAGCCTGAGACTTCCTTCCTTTAGTCAACAAAGAAAAATCTCTTTTTATCTCTCTATCATTATCCTTAAAAATATCCCAGAGATTTTCTACTGCATCAACTTCAATATGAGTAGTGATTTTATTCAATTTATCAGGATCAAAAACAGCAGACCTAAAAGCAATAATACTTCCTTTTTTTTCTAGAATTTCTCCGACCCTTAAACTTTCTAGTTCAGTAATTAATGTTTTGGTTGGTAATACTTTTGCCGATACCCAAAGATTGTCATTTGTTTGCTTTACAGGAAACTTAACAGCTAAGTAATCTTCTGTTTTTACAGAAACTGATTTATAGTATTTTTCCCACTTCTCCTTAATTGTTAAAATTCCTATCCTAAATTCAGCAATAGGACGAGTAAAAGAAAGGGGATAGTAGTTTTCCCGATTGTTATCAAAAAGAATTAAATTCATAAGAGCAAAGTTAAAAAAAAAGCCCACACAAATGTGCGGGCTTTTTACTATAGCTTAAAATTCGATTATTTTGCGAATTTCTTGTATTTGTTTTTAAATTTATCAATTCTACCAGCAGTATCAATTAACTTAGCTTTACCAGTATAAAATGGATGAGAAGCAGAAGAAATCTCCATTTTTATTAATGGGTATTCGTTACCATCTTCCCACTTAATAGTATCTTCAGTTTCAACACATGATTTTGTTAAAATAGCGAAATCAGATGACATATCTTTAAATATGCAAAATCTGTAATTATCTGGGTGTATGTCTTTTCTCATAATTGTATCTTCTTAAATTAGGGCTGCAAAAATAAAAAGTTTTATTTAATCAGCAACACTAATTAGTAAATATTATAAATTTAAATCGTCTAATAAGGTATTTGTTGCTTTTACCCCTTTTGCTGATGCTTGTAATTGGCTTAATTCTGCATCATCCAACTTAATTTCAACAATTTTTTCAATTCCATTTTTACCTAAAATAACTGGAACACCAATGCATAAATCGTTTAAACCAAATTCGCCTTCTAACAACACTGAACATGGGAACATTTTTTGCTGATCACAAGCAATTGCTTGCACCAAACTACTTACTGCAGCACCTGGAGCATACCAAGCTGAAGTCCCTAACATTCCTGTTAAAGTAGCTCCACCTACTTTAGTATCTTCTAATACTTTTTGCAGTCTTTCTGCAGGCAAAAACTCTGAAACTCTAACAGAATTTCTAGTTGCTATACGAGTTAAAGGCACCATTCCTTTATCAGAATGTCCACCAATTACCATACCTTCAATATCAGAACTTGGACATTCCATAGCTTCAGCTAATCTGTATTTGAATCGTGCAGAATCCAAAGCACCACCCATACCAATAATTCTATTTTTTGGCAAACCAGTTACTTTATGTGCTAAGTAAGTCATAGTATCCATAGGATTACTTACAATAATTAAAATAACATCAGGAGAATACTTAATCAATTGCTCTGATACAGACTTTACAATACCTGCATTAATTCCAATTAGCTCCTCTCTTGTCATTCCTGGTTTTCTTGGAATTCCTGAAGTAATAACTGCAATATTACTTCCTGCAGTTTTAGAATAATCATTTGTTGAGCCTGTAATCTTAGTGTCAAAACCCATCAATGATGCAGTTTGCATTAAATCCATAGCCTTCCCTTCAGCAAAGTTTTCTTTAATATCAACTAATACTACTTCTGAAGCAAAGTTTTTAATTGCTATATATTCCGCACAACTTGCTCCTACTGCTCCTGCTCCTACTACTGTAACTTTCATTATTTTATTTTTTATTATTATTTTTTCTATCTTTTTTTAAGCGTCAATATTTGCATACTTAGCATTAGCTTCAATAAAGGCTCTCCTTGGTGGAACTTCATCCCCCATTAACATAGAGAATACTCTATCCGCTTCAGCAGCATTATCAATCGTAACTTGCTTAAGTGTTCTGTATTCAGGATTCAAAGTAGTATCCCAAAGTTGTGAAGCATTCATCTCCCCTAAACCTTTATACCTTTGAATAATTACATTTACATCTTTCCCTCCTTTCATTTCCTTAATCATCAACTCTCTTTGTGACTCATCCCAACAATATCTATGGTCTTTCCCTTTCTTTAATAAATATAAAGGTGGAGTTGCAATATAAACATATCCTTGCTCAATTAGTGGCTTCAAGTAACGGAAGAAGAAAGTCAACAATAAAGTAGCAATGTGAGAACCGTCAATATCCGCATCCGTCATGACTACTACTTTATGGTATCTTAATTTATCAATGTTTAACTCTCTTTCATCATCCAAAGTACCAATAGAAACACCAAGAGCCTTGAACATATTTTTAATCTCCTCATTTTCAAAAACTTTATGTTGCATAGCTTTTTCAACATTCAATATTTTCCCTCTCAAAGGCAAAATTGCTTGAAAATGTCTATCTCTACCTTGCTTTGCTGTACCTCCTGCCGAATCTCCCTCTACCAAATAAATTTCACATTTAGAAGGATCTTTTTCAGAACAATCAGATAGCTTACCGGGAAGACCAGAACCGACAAGTACACTCTTTCTCTGCACCATTTCCCTTGCCTTAGTAGCTGCATTACGAGCTGTAGCAGCCAAAATTACTTTTAGCACAATTCTTTTTGCTTGCTCAGGGTTTTCCTCCAAATAGAAAGTAAGCATATCACTTACTGATTGAGAAACTGCAGTAGTAACTTCCTTGTTTCCTAATTTTGTTTTTGTTTGCCCTTCAAACTGAGGCTCCATAACTTTTACAGAAATTACTGCAGTCAAACCTTCTCTAAAGTCATCCCCAGAAATTTCAAATTTCACTTTTTTCAATAATCCTGACTCATCAGCATATTTTTTAAGTGTCCTAGTCAAACCTCTTCTAAAACCTGAAAGATGTGTACCCCCTTCAATTGTATTTATATTATTTACATAAGAATGAACATTCTCAGTATAAGAAGTATTATAAACCATGGCAACTTCAACTGGCACACCATCTTTTTCACCATCAATATAGATAACATCTTGTAAAATAGAATCTCTAGTTTCATCCAAGAAAGAAACAAATTCTTTCAATCCACCTTCAGAATAAAATTCTTCTTTTACAAACTCCCCATCATCATCTTTTCTTCTTTTGTCTGTAATAGAAAGGTTAATCCCTTTATTCAAAAAAGATAACTCTCTTAAACGAGCTACAATAATATCAAAATGATAAACAGTTTCTTCAAAAATTGAAGCATCTGGCAAGAAAGTAACAAAAGTTCCTGTTTTATCAGTTGTTCCTATTTCACGTACATCATACTGCGGAACACCAATTTTATATTCTTGTTCAAATACTTTCCCTTCTCTGTGCACCTCAACTCTTAAGTCAGAAGAAAGTGCATTCACACAAGAAACACCAACCCCATGAAGACCACCAGAAACCTTATAAGAACCTTTATCAAACTTACCCCCAGCATGCAGAACCGTCATAACTACTTCTAAAGCAGAACGACCTTCTTTTTCATGCATATCAGTAGGAATCCCTCTACCATTATCAGTTACTGTAATTGAGTTATCTTCATTGATAAAACAGTCGATATGAGAACAATGTCCAGCAAGCGCCTCATCAATTGAATTATCCACCACCTCATACACCAAATGATGTAATCCTTTCATCCCAATATCACCAATATACATGGCTGGCCTTTTACGTACAGCCTCTAAACCCTCAAGTACCTGAATATTACTAGCACTATATTCTTGATTTTTATTTTCTTCACTCATAAAATTGAATTATTTTCTATTTTTTTTTAATCACACAAATATACACTTATTGAATGAGTTAAAGTAGGAAAAAAAGTATGAAAATTAAAAGGAATTTTTCAACAAATGTTAATAAATTTAGAAAGAATAATTCAACCCTAAAAGACCGTTAAAACCAACTTCACGATAACCTATCCACACATCTTGTTTGGAATTAGTAAGGTTGTTTAAATTCAGATAAGCCGAAATATTTTTAGTATAATTATAGTACACTCCTAAATTCATATGAAATTGGGAAGGAAGCTCTTCAAGTAATATTGGCAAAAATGCTGGTTGTGAATCAAAAGAACTATTTGTTTTTCTTTTACCAATATAACTTAATGATGGAGCAACTTTAATTTTATTTCTCAAATTAATAGGAGCACTAATATCACAAGTGAAATTAGGTTTATGATAAACTTCAACATCCCAGTTATAATAATTTGCACTTGCGTTTAAACCAATAATTTCATTAATTTTTCTGTCGTAATTAACATTTATATGCAATTGTTTTACATCAATATAATCAACCAAAAAACGATTATATCTCAAGTCATCACTACCAACAAAATGAGCGAAATTCTGAACCGTTCCGTAAGCCACACCCCCCTCAAACACCTCATCTTTCGCCAACACATTACGCATTGCGACATATAACTCGTCAGTATCAGTTGTTTTTAAATTTTGTAAAACAGCATTTCCTGAAAAAATTGCCTGATTAGTTCCATAGGAATGGATATAAGGATTCACATCAGAAAGCGATTTAAGCGTATGCCTTTGCTCACTATGACGCAAACCACCATACACCAATAAAATATCTTTAACCAGCTCCTTAGTCGCTTTAATTTGTGGGAAAACTTCAAAGGGTGTGTCGTCAGACAAATAATGAAATTCCAATCCTAAATCAAAATCAAACCCATACTTAGTTAGTGAAGTAGATGGTGAAAAATGAAATGACTGCACATTTGTGCTTTCAAATTTTGAGTCAGAATTATTATAATTTAAATAATCGTTCAACTCAATTTCCAATGAAAAAGGCAAACCATTAATCGTTTTACTTAAGTTCGTACTCAAATGAATTTGATTTTCAGAAAGCTCATTCAAATCAGAAACAAAAAAAGTAGTGTGGTGTTTTAATTTATCGGTTGCCAATTCTTTTGAAATAGCAGAAAAAGAAAGTTTCGTATAAGCAAATCGGTTTAAAGAACCGCTATAATCATTAGTGAAAGCAGGATTTTGCACAATCCAATTAGTAGTTCTCCTATCATAGTCTAGGTTTGCCATAAAAATATGAGAAGCACTCATTTTTTTTCCATACAAATGCATAGTGTTCTTGCTGTTTTTTGCAGTATTTGAAAATTTGGTTGATGAAGAATAAACCACATCATATTTATTTGCAAAATGATTCAGCAGAACCCCATAACTTAGCGTTTTGGAGCGCTTGCTATTGTGCAGAATACTAGCCTTTGTTGTCCAAGCATTCCCAAAGCCTAAACCCACTTTAGTACCGTATAATTGTGCGATTTTATCTGCTTTTACTTTTGCTGCTTTTAAGGGTCTTGTTTTATAATCCGATTTTAAATCGGTTTCCACAACTGCATATTCTTGGGTTCTGTCTTTTTTAATTGTATCGGAAAAAGCTGCTTTTTCATTCAAGCGACTTGCCTGAGGAATAGTTGGTATAAATCCTTCTACTACCCTAACTTCAGTCGTACCAATGTCTTGTGCTAAAAGCTGACTAGCACTAAATAAAATCACTATAAATATTTTATTCAATTTCATCTGTCTCAATGTATTCGTTAATTATTTCTAAGCTATCTGTTTTAGGCGCAACTAAAGTATCAGGAGCCACTACTTTATAATCTTCATTAATCTTCTCTTCAATAAAGAATTCCTCTAAATCATAATCAATTTCTTCTTCAGATATTTCAATATAACTTTGAGGTAGTTCCTTTATTGCATTTTTCAAAGTTTCTCTTTCTACTATTAATTCCCAATTTTTCCTAGCCAAATTTACTAGCTCTTCCCCATCATGATTTTCAATAATACTCTCTAAAGTTGCCTTTGCCTGAAAGTCATTTTCCTGCACCACATAAATATCAGCCAATAAAATAAATGCCTTTGCTATAAAATAATCACTAGTATAACTTTCAGCTAACTCAAATATCATTTTCTCAGCCAAAGCCAGACTATCGTCCAAAAAGGTTAAGTATGCTAAATAATATTTTGCCTCAGCCCCCTCATCATAAGCAGAAAGCTCCACTACTTTTTCGAAAGTCATTTTTGATTTCGCATAATTACCTGCATCAAACTGATAACGGGCAACAATAAGAGTTGCTCTACTTTTTAGCCAATCATCTGATTTTTCTAAATCCAATACCTTTTTAGCATATTTATAAGGTTTTTTAAAGTCACTCACACCTATCTCCTCTATATTATCAAAACCATACATTAATCGAATAACTGCCTCTCTCATTATGCTATTTGATTCATCAAACTGCTCTACTCTTTCATAATAGCGATTGGAGTAAATATACCTATCTTGGTTATAATAATAGCGCGCCAAAAATAAGGTTGCATACTCATAGTGTTTCAACTGATATTCCGAAATTAAGCCCAATTGCTTTACAGCAGTTATAGTATCTCCCACCTGCAAGCAACTATTCGCATAATAATATGTAGCCTCTTGTTTAAAAACTCCTTTTTCAAACCTTTCTAAATACTGTTTGAAAGTTCTCTGTGCAACCTCATAATCTCCCTCAGAAAACTTCATGAAAGCCGTATTATACGTCAAGGAATCTTGCTCAGCTCTACTAATGCTAATCTCAGGCAAGCCATTTACTATTGCTAAATATTCATCCACCTTAGCCAAACTCACATAAGCAGCCTGCAACCCCGATAAAGCTTCTTTAAAATAAATAGTTTGCTGGAAATTATTCACCACAAATAAAAAGGATACGATTGCCTGATCAACTTTACCACTATTAAAATAAATCATTCCCTTACTCAAATGAGCGTCAGCAATGAATTGTTCATCATTAGTTTCTGCTAGTAATTTTTCATAATAAGAAAGTGCCAAATCATTTTTGGAAATATTTTTATAATAGCGTGCCAAATCATATAGCGCATTATCATAATAAATAGAGGTTAAGAAATCATTAGTTAACTGTTTTAATAATTTTACTTTAGTATTATTTTTCCTTGCTAATCCCAAAGCTACAGATCGCTTATAGATAGCATAATCCCCATCAAATAAAGAATAAGCAATTGCCTTATCATAATATTTTTCAGAAAGTGAATATTCTTGATTCATAAAAAAGCAATCTGCAATACGCAAATAAGTATCATTCAAATGCATACTGTCAGTAGCTAACTTCTCATATTTTCTGAAGTAAGTATTTGCACGCTTATATTCTGCTTGCTTAAAATAAGCATAGGCTAAATAATATTGTTTTAGCTCATGATAAAACTTGAAATCTGTAGTATTATTTACAGGAAGATTAGTGTAAAGTTCAGCTGACCTTACAAAGTTATCTAACTGATAATAACAATCTGCCAACCAAAAAACAGTTACATAAGCTATTTTATCATCTATAGGATACTGAGTAGCTAATTGGAAATAAGTAAGTGCCTCCCTATAATCAGCAGCATTATATTCCTTAACTCCTAAAAAGAAAGCAAGTTGTTGTAGTGATTTTTGCTGTTGCAAATCAGGTAAGTGAATAGCTGATAAAGCATCAAAAGCCTCATCATATTTACTACTACTTTGGAAAACCTGAACCATTAAGGTTTCAATTTCTTTCTTATGAATTGCATTATCGTATTTTTCCAAATAAGTTTTAAGAACTAGTAAGGTATTATCAAAAGGTAAATCCAATTGATACGATAATTTCGCATAATTATAAAAAGCCTCTTCCTGGAGCACTTTATCATAAGAATATGATGCAGACTTTTTAAAAGCCTGCAATGCATAATTAAACTGATTAACTTTTAGGTAAGAAGCCCCCAAACAATAAGAAGCATGCTGACTGATACTATCAGAAGAACTACTCACTTTCTCTAAATAATTAATAGCATTCTCGAACTCACCCACTTTAAAATAGGATTGGCCTAACAAAAAATTAACAATAGGATTTACTTGATCATCCTGTTCAACATAAGCAGTAAAATGAATAATGGCATTTTCAAAATTATCAGTACGATAATAAGCCTCTGCCAACAAACGATTTACCTCTATCTTCCTTGAGGGAATAACTGTTTCCAAAAGTGGAGATGCAAATGCAATTAACTGCTTATAGTTTTGCTGAAAGAAGTAAATTTGAGTTATGTAATAAGGAATAATAGACCCAAACTGCTCATCAGTAATTAAGTGCTTAAATCCATTTAAAGCGGTTTTATACAAACCATTCTGATAAGCAATATATGCAGCATAATACTGAGCAGTAGTTGCATATTTACTTTCAGTATTAATTAATTTTGAAAAATAATACTGAGCATCAACTAAAGAATCAATGCTGAAATTAGCATAGGCTAACTTAAAAACTAAATCAGGATGCTGCTCTAAACTATTGAATTGCAGAAAATAGTTAATAGCCTTTGGATAATTTAAATCTCTGTAATACAATAAAGCCAAGTCCTCATTAACTTGCTGAGCAAATGAAGTATAAGGAAAAGCTAAAAGGAATTGTTCATATAAGAAAATAGCATCAGAAGCAAACAACTCTTTTGAACATTTTGCATTGTAATAATTAGCCTGTTCGTTAGTTCTATCATTAATAACTAACTGTTGAAACAAAGCTTGAGCTGCACTGAATTTTTCCTCAGAATACAAAGTGCTTGCCTTTGCTAAATTGGTTTGCTGAGCTTTAATCTGAACACTAAAAAATAGTGTTAACAGCAGTAATTTTATAATTTTATGCATAGGATTTCTTATCAGATTTAAAAGTAGATAAATTAGGCTTGGCGCTAAAAATAGGTAATTGAAGTTTTCAACAGATTTTGCTAACAATTATTGGGCTAAACAAGCGTTTAATGAAGAATTAATTTCTTAATTTGCCTTAGTGTTATATATCTTAAAAATAAAAGGAACGAAAACTATCCCTGACTTTGTACAAATTAGAGATGAGCAGATGACCTTATGCGCCTATTTCAGGCTAAGCCAACAAGAATCTGGTTTAAAAAAGAACAATCTGGAAGCTGAAACAGAAGGAATAATGACTTTACTGGACAGTATTCCTTATGGTAAAATTCATAAATACTACAACAAAAATGAATAACCCTATCATTAATTTGGAAGGTGTAGACATACACCAAAAGGAGCAACAGATTTTTAGTAATATAACATTAAAAATTGCTGCTGGAGATTTTATATATTTAGTTGGAGAAACAGGAAGTGGAAAAAGTTCCTTACTCAAAGTATTATATGGAGAACTAAAAGTAAGTGCCGGAAACATTTCCCTAACAGATATTGATCTTAATAAAATTAAAGCTAAAGAAATTCCTACCCTAAGAAGAAAATTAGGGATTGTTTTTCAGGATTTCCAATTGCTATCAGACAGAACGGTATTTGAAAATTTATCTTTTGTACTAAAAGCTACTGGATGGAAAGATAAAGTAAAAATAGCTGAACGGATAAATGAGGTGCTAGAAAGTGTACACATAAGCGGAGTGAAGGATAAAATGCCTTATACATTATCAGGTGGGGAACAACAAAGAGCTGCGATTGCTCGTGCGCTTTTGAATCATCCTGAAATTATTTTAGCAGACGAACCAACAGGGAATTTAGATCCCGAAAAATCAGAAAAAATAATTGAATTATTCAAAGAAATAAATGCAAAAGGAACAACCGTTTTGATTGCAACACACGATTATTCAATCATTAAAAAATACAAAGCCCGCACTTTAAAATGTGCCGACAAAAAAATAAGTGAAATTATAATGACCCATGAGTAATATCCTACACAATTACTCTTTAAAGAATCATAATACATTTGGTATAGCTGTAAAAGCAAAATATTTCTCCACATTTGATTCAGTCCTTGAGCTTAAAGAAATTCTAAAAACAAATTTACACCAAGAAGAAAAATTCTTTATTCTTGGTAGTGGCTCAAACATCCTTTTAACACAAGATTTTGACGGACTCATTCTTCACAATAAGATTGAAGGTATATGTATTTTAGAAGATAATGAAAATGACATATTAGTTGAAGTTGGTGGTGGAGTAGTTTGGCATGATTTTGTAATGTGGAGTGTTAGCCAAGAACTATCAGGAGTAGAAAACTTAGCTTTAATACCAGGAACTGTTGGCGCTAGCCCAGTTCAAAATATTGGTGCTTACGGAATGGAGGTAAAAGACAGCATAACTAAAGTACATGCTTTAGAGATTAAAAACAAAGAAGTTAAAATTTTCAGCAATAAAGATTGTGAATTTTCCTACAGAAATTCTACCTTCAAAAAGGAAGAAGAAAAGAAATTCATTATTACTAAAGTTGAATTTAGGTTAAGCAAACAACCCCTTAACAAAACTACATATGGTGCAATTGAGGATGAGTTAAAAAATCTGAATTCAGAGGCTAACCCTGCAACTATTGCTGAGGCAGTCATCAACATTAGGAGCAGAAAATTACCTGACCCAAAAGTATTAGGAAATAGCGGAAGTTTTTTTAAAAACCCTGTTATTGAAACTACTGAATTTGAAGCGTTAAAAAAAGAATTCCCTGATATGGTAGGTTATACAATTTCAAATTCCCAAACCAAAATTGCTGCTGGCTGGCTAATTGATAATGCAGGACTAAAAGGATACCGAAAAGCAGATGCAGGCGTACATGAAAATCAAGCATTAGTTTTGGTTAATTACGGAAACGCAAGTGGAACTGAAATCATAAACTTAGCAAAAGAAATTCAGCAGAAAATTAAAATTAAATACGGGATTAGCATAGAACCTGAAGTAAGTATCTTATAATGAATAGCAAAAAATTACAAGAAAAATTAAGAATCCATTTTCCTTTCACTCCCACTTCAGAACAGGATGCACTAATAACGGACATTGCTGAATTTGTAAGTACTATTGGCAATAGGAGCATATATATGCTAAAAGGATATGCAGGAACAGGAAAGACTACTTTAGTTGCTACTTTGGTAAAATCATTACCTGTACTTGGGAAGCGTTCAGTACTCATGGCGCCAACAGGAAGAGCCGCAAAAGTTTTAGGGAAATATTCCAAAAAGTCAGCAAGTACAATACACAAAAAGATTTACTGGATAAGAACTAATAAGAGTGGGAACACTTTTATTACTCTTAAAGACAATACACATAGTAATACTATTTTCATAGTTGATGAAGCTTCAATGATTCCTGAAAACTCGGATAAAGGATTTGGTAACCGCTCCCTTTTAGATGATTTGATTGAATATGTATATCAAGGGCAGGATTGTAAACTTATTTTGATTGGCGATACGGCACAACTTCCTCCTGTTCATTTGGATATAAGCCCTGCCTTAGATGAAGAAAAACTAGAGCTGAATTACAACAAACAAGTTATTTGCAAGGAACTTACCCAAGTAGTTAGGCAAAAGGAAGATTCATTAATCCTAGAAAATGCGACTGACCTTAGAAATAGAATTGCAACTGCTGATTACTCCTATCCTAAATTAGCAACCAATTCAGAAGTTGTTCGCCTTAATACTGGTGAGGATTTGCAAGACGCATTAGAAACTGCTTACAGCAATGAAGGAGTGAATAATACTACCGTACTTTGTCGATCCAACAAAAGAGCAAACCTTTACAACCAGCAGATAAGAGCAAAGATAAGATGGCAGGAAAATGAAATTTCAGCTGGCGATATGCTGATGGTTGTTCGAAACAATTATTATTGGCTAGACGATAGCAGCAAAGCAGGATTTATTGCCAATGGTGATATTGTAGAGGTAGTAAAAATAAAAGAAACGATTGAACGCTATGGATTTCGGTTTGCAAAAGCTAGCGTACAAATGGTTGACTACCCGGATGAAAAAGAATTAGAAGTAATATTACTACTAGAAACCTTAACGAGTGAAAGCCCAGCCATAACGTATGAGCAATACCAACAACTATACAAAGAAGTTGGTTTGGATTATAAAGGACAAAAGGAGATAAACAAAAAAATTAAGGAAGATGAATTCTTTAATGCCTTGCAAATAAAATTCGCTTACGCAATTACTTGTCACAAATCACAAGGAGGACAATGGGAAAATGTATTTGTGGACTTGGGCTACTTTACTGAAGATATGTTAGACAAATCCTACCTAAGATGGCTTTACACCGCACTAACCCGTGCAAGTAAAAAGCTATACTTGATTAATTTTAAAGAAAACTTCTTTAAGTAAATTTCGGCTTGATACTTGTCTTAGCGAACTTTACAGAGTAAAGTGTGGCTATCTTTAAAGGATTAGATTGCTTCACTCTAGTTCGCAAAGACATTATTCTATAACTATCCTCTTCTCCACCGTACCATCATCATAGCGGTAAAACAAAGGGACATTGGGTGTAGGTTTACTTTGCCTACCCAATACATCTGTTATGTAAAGCAATTGCTTTTCTGCTTCCTGCTCATTTACTCCTAAAACTGCAAAGCTATCTAAGGTAAGTACAAAATTATCCAATAAAGATCCATGATTACCAGGCGTTAACATTCCTTTTACAGTTAAGTGTTCAGCAGGAATAGTGGCTCTAAATACAAACTCTATTCGCTCCCAATTATAATCAGTATAAGAAATGGTATCCACTACCGTACCAAAAGATGTGTCTTGCTCTGAAATGCCAATTAATAAGCTACCCTCCTTAAAATGATTAGGATAAATATGAGGAAAAACCTTTTGATAATAACTTAAATGATAATAAGAACCAAGCAATAAGGGTTGGGAAAGAGCTAATGAAAAAGATGTCCACATTTCATAATGAATATTATTTATGATGGTATCAATACTAAAGCCAAAAACAGAATAATCTCCATCATAAACCATATTATCAGGTGCTACTGAGGTATAGGTAGAGCACCTATCAAAAAAAATACCATTACTTAACCCACCCCAATAAGAAGTAGAAACAGAACTATCCATTAAAGATGTATAAGCAGCATTATTTATTTCAAATAAACAATTCCCTTCTGGTGTAGCAATATTATTATGTTCAAAACTTCCATTCAATATTAAATTTTGGGCATTAATTGTAAATGCAAAAAAAACTAATAATATAACAGTAAACTTTTTCATAATATTTGAATTAAGATTGGATGTCTTCATCCCAAAGTGGAATATTTTTTTTGTAAAGTTAGTAAATAGTATTCACTTTTCAGAATATGCCTGTTTTCAAGCATTTCAACTTACTATTCAGCTAATAAAGGCCAATTTAATTTATACCAAATGCGCACACCAACCCTCAGAAATCGGCTTTAAGTAAGTGTTCAAATCACTTTTTGCAAGTATAGTAAGGTCGTAAAAAGGCGTATCATCCTTTGCAATACTTCCCAATTTAAAAGAAGGAACACAAACTACCTCCCCTTCTATTTCACAAAATACATTCAAGCGATTCATCAAAGGAATAGAAAGTTCTTTTTCAATTTTTTGTATTGTGTTTTGAAGTGTATCAATAGAACAACCACTTGCTCCATTTTTACTTTCATCCAAAGCAATAACAATAAAATGATTTTCCAAAATTGTAACCCCAGCAGTTAAAGGCTGCTGATGAGCATTCCAACCTTTTAAATCTTCTGAAATAACTTTTAGAATATAGTTTTGTTGGTCTTGGCTTAAAGCATTCTCAGCAGCATATAGCCAAATTCTTGATTCTTCTGGTAAGGTATGGAAATCAGCTAACATTATATATTTTCAGCAATGAGTTCAGCAATATCTTTTACCTGAGCAGCTCCTTCATCTACTGTTTTCACTCCATCAGTCATCATAGTATTACAAAAAGGACAACCAGTAGCAATGATGTCAGGCTTTAAAGCTAAAGCTTCTTCCGTACGATTTATATTAATATCCTGCGCTCCGTTTTCTGGTTCTTTAAACATTTGCGATCCTCCAGCTCCACAACAAAATGATTTACGCTTACTTCTTTTCATTTCTACTAAATCAACCCCTAATGATTTTATCAATTCCCTAGGAATATCATATACATTATTGGCTCGACCTAAATAACAAGGATCATGGTAAGTTATCTTAGTCCCCTTTAAATTTCCAATTACTTTTAGCTTTCCTTCTCCTAAAAGTTCGGCAATAAACTCAGTGTGATGCTGCACTTTATAATTACCACCTAAGCCTTTATATTCATTCTTAAGGGTGTTGAAAGAATGAGGGCAAGTGGTTACAATTCTTTTCACATTGTACCCGTTCATCACCTCAATATTCATCATGGCTTGCATCTGGAACAAAAACTCATTTCCTGAACGCTTTGCTGCATCTCCACTTGATGATTCTTCAGTACCTAAAACACCAAAATTAACGTTTGCCTTATTCATAATCCGAACAAAAGCACGAGTAATTTTCTTTGCTCTATCATCAAAACTACCTGCACTACCTACCCAAAAAAGAATATCAGCTTCTTTTCCCTCAGCCATAAACTCGGCCATTGTTTTAACTTGTAATTCACTCATAATATTATGATTTAAAAACTTGAATAGACACTTCCTTCTCAACCAAATCAGTAAACTTACCATCAAAGCGAGTAGCCCTAACAATATGATTGTCTACCCAATGATAATTACCTCCTCTTGGCTTACCCATAAGTAAAGCATGATACTTAAAACCATTCTCTTTTAGCCAAACTTCCGTAACCACTCTATGTTCCTCCACTCTTGAAGTGAAAAAGGTAACATAATGCCCTTGCTTATACCACTTATTTAAAGTTTCTAAAGCGTCAGGATATAACTTTGCAGTAGCCATTCTTTCAGGTTCTTCATTTGGGATATCATCACAAATAGTACCATCAATATCAATCAGATAATTCTTAATTTCATCTGGCAATACAGGAGATATTAATTCTCCATCTATTTTTTTTTCTACTAATTTATTCATCTTTCCAGTTTAATCTGTCAACAGCTGGGAATTGCCAAGGCGCTCCATTGTTTTCAACATTTGCAAACATCATATTCAGCTCAGTTGGTGCAGCTGATTGTTCCATCACTAAATACCTTCTCATATCCATAATAATAGACAATGGATCTAACTCAATAGGACAAGCATCCGTACATGCATTACAACTTGTACACGCCCATAATTCTTCAGCAGTAATATAATCTCCTAACAAGGATTTAGTATCCTCCTTTCCTTTCCTTTTATTATCCGCTAATTCCGTTATTCTATCTCTAGTATCCATCAATACTTTCCTAGGAGAAAGCAACTTACCCGTTTGATTAGCAGGACAACTATCAGTACATCTACCACATTCAGTACAACTATAAGCATTCAGCAATTGAACCCAATTCAAATCAGTAGCATCCTTGGCTCCAAACTGTTCTGGTGGAGCAGCATCAGCAGGTGGCGCAGCATAAGGATCTGCATTCGGGTCCATCATTAATTTCACTTCATTAGTAACTGACTGTAAATTAGAAAACTGACCTAAAGGATTTAAATTTGCAAAATAAGTACTAGGGAAAGCAAAGAAAATATGTAAGTGTTTAGAAACTAAAACATAATTCATAAACCCTAAAATTCCAATAATATGAAACCACCAAGTAAGTCTTTCAATAGTTACTAAAATAGCTGTATCCATTCCCATAAACATAAACTGAAAATATTGACTTATAGGATTATAAAATGAAGTATCATAATGGGAAGCGCCAGCAGTAAATAATAAACCATCTGTCGCATTCATAATTAAAAAAGCAGACATCAATAAAATTTCAAAAACAAGAATAAGGTTTGCATCTGTTCTTGGCCAAGCTGTCATCTCCTTACTCCAAAAACGCTTTATTCTTACAACATTCCTTCTAACCAAAAAGATAAGACAAGCCACTAAAACCAATATTGCTAATATCTCAAACGAACCAATAAGGAAGTTATATAATCCGTTAGGTAATATTGAAGAAAGAAATCTGTGAGAACCAAAAATACCGTCAACAACAATTTCAATTACCTCAATATTAATGATAAGAAAACCTAAATAGACAATAATATGAAGAATTCCAGCAACTGGTCTTCTTGTCATTTTAGATTGTCCCATTGCTACTCGGAACATGTTTTTCCATCTGTCCGTTGGTCTGTCCGACCTATCAATATCTCTACCTAGTTTTATGTTTGCTATAATCCTATTTAGGTTTCGGATAAAGAATGTTATCGCTACTAAAAAAACAACTAAAAATATAATGTTTGAAATTCCCATTTTTTATTTTGTTTTTGGTGCTACATAAGGTTTTCCACCTCCTATAATTGAAAAATTAACATATCTGCTTGGGTTCTTTTTAATATCTTCTAACAAAGCAGCTAGCTCACGAGTAGATTTTTCAAAATTAACATATATTTTATCATCTTTAAGTAACAAACCTATGCTTCCTTCACCATTGTTAATTTTTGTTGTTATATCACTTACATTTTGTAAAACTTTAGCAATATCTGCTTTTGCTAATGAATCAGAAAGAGAAGAAAAGTTCGTTAAAATATTTTTAATCTCTCCATTACTACTTTCAAGGTTACTCGTAATCGATTCTAAATTCTTAACTACTTTAGCAATACGCTCATCATTTATATCGATCATACTATCAACCTTTACCATTGTGTGCGACATTAATTCAAAAGTTTTATCCAAACTACTTAAACTATTTCTTAAATTTTCTCTAGTATCCTTATTCAATACAGCTGTAACTATCATCATTACTGAATCAATAGACCCAATCAATTCTTCTGCTTTATTTTTTAAAGGCAAAATCTGAGCATTTACTTCATCTTGCAAAGACCCTTCAATTCCACTAATTAAGGTATCTCCACTTGTAACTAACTCATCAGTATCTCCAAGCACTAAAGCAATTCCTTTTGTACCCATCAAATCCTGATTCACAATTTTACAAACTGTATTTGAGGCCATGTCAAACTCTTTATCAAGGCTTATTGTAACTAACAGATTCTGATTTTTTTCAGTTAATAAATCAATATTACTAACCATACCCACCTTATAGCCATTTACCAAAACCGGACTTCCAACTTGAAGTCCACCAATATTTTCATATACAGCATAAAAGTCCCGATTGTCATTAAGGATGTTTATTCCCTTCAAGTAATTCACTCCAAATACAAGAGCAATAATGGAGGCAATGGCAAAAAACCCAATTTTAAATTCTTTATTCATGATTATTTATTTTCGTTTGCAAATCTAAAGCTTCTTTTGTAGAAATTCTTTCTCCTTTGTAAAAAGCTACAACAAATGCTCCTTTAAATCCTTTTTCTTTTAGTTGATTCTTCAGCTTGTCTAGTGATGATTTATCAGTTTCACTACCAACATAATATTTAAACGTTCCATTTATCTCTTGCTGTTCAGCATTAATTTCTTTAAACAAAGCATCATTCAACATAGACTTTAAATACGTACCTATTTGCACCTTAAATATTACTTTATCAATAGTAATTTCTTTTTTAGGAGTTGGTGTTTTAACCCTCCCTTCCTTTACGACAACAGGCGCTTCTGATTCTTTTTCTAAAGTAGTACCCTCAAAATTCTCTTTATATGCAGTAAATGCTCTAAAAATTGCAGAAGCAAGATAATCTTGACCTTTATCAGACTGTAAAAAATCTTCTTCTTTAGGATTAGTCAAGAAACCTGTTTCAATCAATATAGATGGCATATTAACCCTACTTATCACATAAAAAGGAGCTTGCTTTACTCCTCTACTTTTACTATTAGTTAGGCTTGTAAATTCTTGCTCAATTTTTTCAGCAATATGTAAACTTTGGTCTAAATGTGTGTTTTGTGTTAAGCTAAAAACAATATAACTCTCAGGGGAATTAGGATCAAAACCATCATAATTTTCTTTATAATCATCCTCCAAATAAATAACAGCATTTTCCTTCATAGCAATATCCATATTGGCTTTTAACTTACTCATCCCCATTACAAATACTCCAGCGCCAAAAGCATCAGGACTTGTCCATGCATCACAATGTACAGAAATAAATAAATCAGCATTATTATCATTTGCTAATTGAGTTCTTTCTCCTAATTTTAGAAATGTATCATCCTTTCTAGTGTATATAACTTTTATCTCAGGAAAAGCATTTTCAATATAATCCCCCAATTTCAATGAAATAGCTAAAGCAACATGTTTTTCTGTAGTTTTATACCTTCCAGTTCCTAAATTACCAGGATCATGACCTCCATGTCCAGGATCAATAACAATAGTCTTTATCTTACTATTAGTCTTTTTCTTGTCATCAGTAAATGAAGTGCATAAAAATAAAGCAGCCAATAAAAGCAAGCCAATTGCGTTTCTAGAAAATATATGATATAAATTACCTAATTTTGACACCTTAAATTTCAGATTACATTAGACACAAATATACCAACTAAGATTGAACCAAATCCTACAAAAATTACTGCTTTTACTTTTCTTATTAACAGGGTTAACTAACAATTCTGAGGCTTTTAATGCGCCAGTTTTTAACGACACAACTATTATTGCTGTTGGCGATACAACTACCGAAAGTTCCTTTTTTGATGCAGAAATTGAAAAAGATGCTGAAGATTCTATAAAGCTAGATATCATTAATCAAAAGGCTTACCTTTATGGGAATGCGAAAATTAAATACCAAAAGACAACCATAACTGCAGCTTATATTGAAATTGACTGGGTAACTAACACCATTTTTGCAACCACTAGAACTGATAGTCTTGGAAATAAAATAGGTCATCCTGTTTTTACAGAAGAAAATGAAAGTTTTAAAGCACATGAAATTACCTATAATTTTAAAAGCAAAAAATGTAGAGTAAAACAGATTACAACTAAAGAAGGAGACGGATACATTCTAGGGAAAGTAGTCAAGAAAATGGAAGATGATATTTTCTATTTAAAAAAAGGGGACTACACTACCTGTGATGCAGAAAAACCGCACTATGCTATTCGTGCAAACAAGATTAAAGTTATTCCTGGAGAAAAAATAATTACAGGTCCTGCTCACCTTACTTTTTTCAACATCCCAATGCCACTCATTCTTCCATTTGGATTTTTCCCAAACAATGACAAAAAAAGTTCTGGAATAATCATTCCTTCTTATGGGGAATCAACCAACATGGGATTCTTTTTAAAAGATGGAGGGTATTATTTCACCTTAACTGATAAAGTAGATTTATCATTAAAAAGTAATATTTACACAAAAGGAAGCTGGAGTGTAAAATCACAATTGAGATACAAAAACCGTTACAAATATAATGGAAACTTAAATTTAAATTTCGGAAAAAATTTCAATAGTGAAAAAGGCTTTCCTGATTATAGCGAAAAGAAGGATTTCAATATTAAATGGAGACATCAACAGGACTTAAAAGCAAATCCTTCCTTACAGTTCTCAGCTAATGTTGAGGCAGGAAGTAGCAGCTATCATAGAAACAATTCTTATAATGCAAATGACTTTCTTAAAAACACCATGTCATCTAGTGTGAATTTAACAAAGAATTGGGAAGGTGCATTTCTTAACAACCTTACTTTTAATCTTAGACACAGCCAAAATACAACAACAAAAAATGTCAACTTAACGCTACCCGACATATCACTAAATTCAAAAAGATTATACCCTTTTAAAGCATTTGGAAATGCTGCAAAAACTCAGTGGTATGACAAGATAATGATTAAGTATGGTATGAATACAAAGAATACAATTTCTACTGCTGACTCATTATTATTTACGAAAAAATCATTCTCTAATTTTAGGAACGGAATGAAACATAATATTCCTATTAGCACATCAATTAAGGTATTAAAACATTTTACTCTAACCCCAAGCTTTAACCTTACTGAAAGATGGTATTTGTCGCAAACAGAAAAAAGGTGGGATGCAAATAATAACAGTTTGATTACTGATACACTTCATGAATTTACTAGAGCTCATAATTATAATTTCTCTACTGGCTTAAACACCAAAATTTATGGAATGGTTCAGTTCAATAAAAGTAAAATTGCTGCTATAAGACATGTTATCACTCCTAACCTTTCTTTCAACTACACTCCTGATTTTTCTGATGAAAAATATGGCTATTATAAAACTGTCCAGTCTGATTCCTTAGGTAATACACAGCAGTATAGCATTATGAATAATGGCGTTTATGGCTCTCCATCAAAAGGAAAAAGCGGAAATATATCGTTAGGACTCTCTAATATTTTAGAAATGAAAATTAGAAGTAAAAAAGATACAGTTGAAAGCTTCAAAAAAATAAAATTACTTGAAAACCTTAGCATTAGAAGTTCCTACAATATTTTTGCTGATTCTTTAAATCTGAGTGACATTACTTTAAATGCACGAACACGATTATTAGATATTTTTGACATTACATTTTCTAGTAGATATGATCCCTACACCTCAAATAAAGAACAAACCAATAACATCAACCAGTTCGAACTAAATACCAATAATCGATTAGCAAGACTAACCTCATTAAACACTACTATAGGCTTAACGCTTAACGATAAAACTTTTTCAGGGGAAAAGGAAAAGGAAAATGAGGACGAGAACGAAAAAGAGAACAAAGAAGATGAGGAAAGAGATTTTTATGCAATCCCATGGAGTTTAACAGCCAACTATTCACTCTCTTACAATAAAGGGTATAAATCATCAGCTTTTTCTGACACAACACAATCTCTTAATTTTTCTGGAAATTTGAAACTTACTAAAAAATGGAAAATTGGTTTTCGATCAGGATATGATTTTGATGCAAAAGAACTTACCTACACATCTATTGATATTTATAGAGATTTACATTGTTGGGAGTTACTATTCAACTACATCCCTATCGGATACCACCAAAGCTATTCGCTTACTATCCGTGTAAAAGCAGCTGCATTAAGAGATTTGAAATTTGAAAAAAAGAAAGATTGGTTCACTCCTGAATACAATTAAGCCAACACCCAATTTTTAATCAACTGTAAACCATGTTCGGTCAATATTGATTCTGGGTGAAATTGAACTGCAGTGATATCATGTTTTTTATGAGTTAAAGAAGTAATAATCCCCTCTTCATTTTCTGAAGTTATCGTTAATTCATCTGGGAAATTAATTTTTGAAACTACCCAAGAATGATAATGTCCTATTTTAAAACTTTTAGGAATATCTTTAAATAATTCAGAATTATTGAAATGACTTACCATTGACGTAACTCCATGCTTTACAGTTGTAAGGTTTTCCAAATTAGCATTAAAGAACTCAGCAATAGCCTGCTGTCCTAAGCAAATTCCTAGAATTGGTTTTTGATTATAATAACGATCTAATACTTGTTTCAAAACTGGATGCTCATTCGGCAATCCGGGTCCTGGAGATAAAATTATTTTATCAAACTGATCAATACTATCTAACTCTATTTCAGCACTTCTAGAGACGACTACTTCACTAGAAAACTGCTCAACATAGTGTTTTAGGTTATAAGTAAACGAATCGTTATTATCAATTAGAAAAACTCTCAACTACAACTTTGGTCTTAGAAAAAACTGTTTGACTTTCTGTAATGGTTTTTTAATCCTAACAAATATAGGTTTATCCAGCTGATTCTTAGTCCATGCTAAACCATCTTCTTTATTTGCACGAATCCTATTGAAAATAGATGAATTACTAGCCCCACCCATTCGCATAGTCACCAAAATCATTGGAATATAAAACACTTTAATATTATACTTATACAACAATTTTAATATCATTTTATAATCAGCAGCCGTTTTTAGATCTGTATCATAATAACCATACTTTTCATATAAATATTTTTTTACAAAAAAGGTAGGATGTGGCAGCATCCATCCATTTTTAATTTTATAAACGGAATACCCTCCTGATTGCCAGTACCTAACAATTTTATCAATATCAAAAAACTTAACATACACCAAATCACCATAAACAGCATCACACCCTTGTTTTTCAAAAGTACTAGCAACATTACTAATGACGAAACTATTTGGATAAAAATCATCCGAGTTAAGTATACCAATAATATCACCAGTAGCAGCAGCTATACCCTTATTCATCCCATCATAAATACCATTATCAGCTTCAGAACTAAAATAACTAATATGCTCTTCATATTCTTTTATAATATCAAGAGTGCCATCTTTAGAGCCCGCATCAATGATAATATATTCTATATTATTATAGTCTTGACTAATAATACTCTCTATCGTATCTCTAATAGTTATAACACTATTAAATGATACCGTAATAATTGATATTTTAGGATTATTATTCACGTTTGTTTATTATAAATACATGACAGTTTCCATTGGTACGCGCATAATCTTCAATAGTACAATTATTATTCTTACACCAAGAATTTACATCCTTTTTTGATTGAAAAGATGCGACTGGTGTTAAAAAATAATCATAAAATATATTTCTAGTTTCAACTAATGATAATTTTTGTTTTTTGAATAATTTGTACATTAAAAAATGAAGATTAACAAATATCTTCTCAATAATAAAATTTCCAATTTTAACCTTATTCATTAATCTAAAAAAACCACCTATAAAATAATATACTACCGGATAATACCTAAACTTCTTATACACAGCAAGGTATAATTTTCCGTTTGGTTTTAAAATCCTAACACATTCTTTAAAAGCACTAACTGTATCTCCTGTATGATGACAAACTCCATCACTAACAACAACATCAGCTACTTCATTAGCTAAAGGAATTGTTAAGTTATTTCCTTCTAACAATTCTAAATTATCACTTTGCACAAATGATTTTGCAAAGGCTAAAGACTGCTTACTTAAATCAACACCAATTACTTTTGCAGCATACTTTGAAGCATACACTAGATTCCTACCACACCCACAACCAATATCACAAAATAACTTCCCTTTATTTTGTTCCATTAAGTTTTTAAGCAAAGGATTCATATTAGCAATTATTTCTTCTTTTGAAGAGTAACCATATTCAAATGGCGTATTATCATAAAATGTATCTTCTTTCATAATTATCTTTCTACAACTACATTTTCCATAACCAACATATCCATTTTCGTTCTTAAAAAACAATCTAATGCTTCTTCTGGTTTATTTACGATAGGTTCATTTTCATTAAATGATGTATTTAACAAAATTGGAACCCCTGTCTTTTCTGCAAATTTAGAAATTAATTTATGATATCTAGGCGATATTTCTGCATCAACCGATTGTAACCTGCCTGTTCCATCAACATGCGTTACGGCTGGAATTTCAGTTTGCTTCTCTTTTTTAATATCAAATACCTTTTCCATAAAAGGAACCGTATCATTTTGAACAAAATAATCACTAACAGCCTCCTTTAATATTGAAGGCGCAAAGGGTCTAAAACTCTCCCTTCTTTTAATTTTTTCATTTAACAAATCTTTTGCATCTGATCTTCTGGGGTCAACTAGGATAGACCTATGTCCTAAAGCTCTTGAACCAAATTCTGCTCTACCTTGAAACCATCCTATTACTCCACCATCTACTAATTTATTGGCTACTTTTTCAAACAACTCATCATCAGTTAAAATTGAATAAGATACTCCTTTATCATCTAACGCTGAAATGATTTCGGCCTGAGTAGCTTGCTTTCCAAAATAAGCACTAGTCGTTTCTGGCAACCTCTGATTACCTAAAATCTGATTATATAAATACAATGCTGAACCAATAGATGTACCAGCATCATGCCCAGCAGAAGGAACATAAATGTTTTTAAAAGGAGTATTAGCCAATATCCTACCATTTGCTACAGAATTTTGAGCAACCCCTCCTGTTATACAAATATTATCAAGTCCTGTTTTAGCATGCAAGTGATTTAGCATATGAAAAATAACATTTTCAGTAAACCTTTGTACAGAAGTAGCTAAATCAATATGAAACTGTTCTAGTTCATCTCCCTTTACCCTTGCTTTCCAAAATAATGAAATCCATTCATTCGTAAAAAGAGCATCAATAGTAGGAGATCCATTCTCCCAATCCATAGCTACCCCTTCTTTAAAATGCTTAAAGTACTTAGCATTTAATTTGAAAAAACCATCATCAGTTAAAGATAAAATTTCTTCTAATTCTTTTAGGTATTTTGGCTCACCATAAGGAGCTAGACCCATTACCTTATATTCATCACCATAATTAGGAAAACCTAAAAACTGAGTAACTGTTGTATAAAACACTCCTAAAGAATGTGGGTAATTTACAGTATCGAGAACCTTAAAACTATTACCATTTCCAATTGCAGACATAGTTGAAGTAAAATCACCAAAACCATCAATAGATAGAATAGCAGACTTTTCAAATCTTGAAGCAAAAAAGGAAGAAGCAATATGACTTCTATGGTGTTCAATATTATGAATTTGTGCATTAATATCAGTTTCTTCTACACCAAATACACTTGCTAATTCTCCTTTTATAGAACTCACTTTTTTAGAATTCATTAACCTATCCCAAATAGTAGAAATACTAATAGTATACTTTAAACTATCTAAAACCTTTTTATAAAAATTAGCCCTTGGGTCTCGTGAAATAGTAATATGATCAATTTCTGACAATGTAATACCCGCATCTTCCAAACAAAAAAGAATTGCTTGAGAAGGAAAGCCTGCCCAGTGTTTAATTCTTCTAAATCTCTCTTCCTCAGTTGCACAAATAACGACTCCATCCTTTAAAAGACAAGCTGAAGAATCACCATGATATGCGTTAACACCTAATATATACATTTACTTATTTTTAAGTAGATTTATAAACTTACCCACAATAACCACCCAATCATAGTTCTTTTTAACATAATTCTTAATAAGGCTACTATCATACTTTTCGTTTATGATTTTACTGAACGCATCATTAAAACTATTCTTTTCGTTATCGGCTAAAATACCACAATTATTTATCTGAATATCCTTCCAAGGAGTTTTATTAGAAATCACAACAGGCTTACCACATGATAGGGCCTCAGCAATAACAATCCCAAAACTCTCAAATTCAGATGCTAAAGTAAAATAATCACAATTATTCAACAACAGTTTTTTATCCTCAAAATTAATAGCGCCAATTAAAAAAACTGAAGAACCAAGATTTAATTTTTTAATCTGATTTCTCAATTGTTTTCCAACTCCATCATCACCACCAGCAATAATTAATTTAGCATACTTATCTTTCTCTAAGAACAAATTAAAGGCATCAATGAGAACATCAAAACCCTTTATCTTATGCAAACGACCCATTGAAAAAAAAATATTAGAAACATCATTAGAAGTAACCCCCGTAAAATTATTTATTAGTTCATTTCTAGAAACTGTAATTGAATTTTGAAAGGATTCATAATCAACTCCATCATTTATAATATTTACATCAGCATTTGGAAACTTATTTAAAATATCGCTCTTTTCTAAATAAGAACTTGCTTGCCAAATAATCTTATCTACCATTGGTTTTATAAAAAAATTAAGCCAAAGTAATTTTATAAATGGAAGCTTATTATTCAAAGTAAAAACTGAAAAACTACCTCTAGGACAAACTACTATTTTCTTTTCCTGAATTACACTAAATATCAAAGAAAAAAGAACCGTATAATGAAAAAGGTATTGGATGTATACAATATCAGATTTTTTAATATCTGACCAAATTCCAAAAAGGAAAGAAAGAGAAAATTTATTTGTTATTTGCTCATTATAATACTTTACAAAAACATTTTTTTCTTTTTCTAAAAAATGATTACACTCTACTGATAACTTCTTATCACCATTAGCATTAGTTGTAGAAACATAAATTTCATATCCATTTTCTGCTAGTTTTTTAGATAAATCCCAAGTTGCAGAAATAGGGCCTCCATAGAAAGTAGCGGGGTAAAATGATGATGAAACTAGGCAGATTCTCATTTCTTATAATGTTTAAATTTATACCAAAAAGCTAAAACATGATCTCCTCCTTTTAGTATTGCCTTAAACTCTTTTTCCTCAGCAAACTGCACTAAACTTCTTCTCTTAACATTAGGCAAGAATTCATTAGAATAAAATCCTGGCAATGAAGAATATTGCTTAACATAACCTACCTTCTGAGCTAATTCAACTACCGTATTACTAAACTTACCTTCTGGATAGCAAATATTATCGACTGAGTTATTTAATAATCCTTCAAGTAAATTTTTGGAATTCTCCAATTCATTTTTCAATAAAGATTCAGGTGCCAAATTTAAAACTTGATGAGTTTGAGTATGAGAAGAAACTTTTATCTGTGTTAGACTATTTAACAACAGTAATTGCTCTTTATTTATATGATTTTCTTTTTCTAAATAAGAAGAAACCACAAACAAATGAATTGGGATATCCAGTTCTTTTATCAACTCAATATTATCATACAAACCTAAAAAAGCATCATCAAAGCAAATTTCAATTTGACCAATCGGCTTAGTTATATCAGAAACTATTTCATACCCCCCTTCTCTTATAATGTCAATATGCTTTTTAAACAATTCTATTGGAGTTGACATATCAGTATATTGCTTATCAGAATCAATATCATGATAATAAATTACTTTGCTTTTTTTACTAAAATAAAAAAAAGAGAAAGATCTAACTATAGCTATTCTAATAAATGAAGCTATTGCCATTGCTCAACTTTTTTAATTGCTTTATTCAAACAGTTATCATATAGATCATAATTCCAATTGTTCTTCATTAAATCACTTGCATTTTTCGAATATCTCTTTAGTAATTCAGCATCATTAAACAAAGTTAACATCATTTGACCAAACTCCTGCATGTCATCTGCAATAAAACCTGTCTCCTTACCTTTAATCAGATCAAAACACGCGCCAACCTCTTTACTTGCTATAACAGGCAATCCTGCTGACAAAGCTTCATTTACCACCAAGCCCCAAGGTTCAAATAATGAAGGACAAACAAAACAAGATGCATTAAGATATTCAGCTACTAACTCTTGATTAAATTTCTTTCCCTTAAAAATGACTTTTTCAGAAGTATATTTATCAATTAAATACTTACCTTGATCTCCATCTCCAATTATATTTAATATTGCATCTTTATCTGAAAACACAATATTAAATTGCTGTATCAAATGCTCAACATTTTTATGAGAAACTAACCTTCCAACAAACAAAAAAGTGAATGGATAATGGGAGTTATTTTTTTCAGTAGTAAATTTTGAATTATCTACCATCATAGGCATTAGGAAAATACGCTCTTCTTCCATTCTATAATGTCTAAACAAATCTTTATGAGAATTACTACCACCAGCGAAACCCAAAACATATTTATTCTGAAACACAATAGTTAGATAGAGCCACTTTATAAAGCGTTTTAGTGGGGAGTTAGGAATACTAAGCTGAGTATCTGATTCTGTAGCTATATACCTTTTTTTAACACTAAAAAGATTAAAAATAAAAGTCAAAATAAAAGGGTAATTATTATATCCGTTTATGATTATAAAATCATTATTCTTAAAACAATTTAATACATATCTAAATCTTAAAACCCAAGATTTTTTGTCCAAGAAATCTTTGTTTGATTTAGAATCAGAAATCACAAGCGTATTGGATTTAATAAAACAATAATCTATTTCATTTTTATCATAAACATTTGATGCCAGATCAAGCGCATAGGATGCAGGCTCTACAAAATAATAGAATATTTTCATTATTTAAATTTCCTGTACATTAATGTAATAGCAGCTAAAATATAGCTAGTAATTATATGAATTGTGCAATACAATCCATTAGAAAAAAAATTTAATCGATACAATTCTTGAATATCAGGACGAAATTTAGAAACCTTCCATTTATAAGCTCCTCTACCAAAATTAATACAGATATCTTTATTTAAAGATGTAACTGCTATAAAAGATATGTAATTATAAAACGATATCACCTGAATATCATCATATAAATCAATCCAAAGTAAAAAATTATTATTATTTTTAACAATAAATAAGATAGCAATTACCTCACTATCTTTAACCATGCTTATCTCAATTTGATTACTATCGTAAAGTCTTTCAATTAATTTTAACTGATTTGTGGGTAAAAAGTTTTTATCCCGACTTCCATTCTTAATCATTTTTTCTTTTAATGTTAGAATCTCATTAATAGGAAAAACACTGTGGTCTTTAACTAATATCTCATGCTTATAAATTGAATTTTTACTTAATATTCTTTTTATCTCATTCCTTCTTTTTTTGTTAAGCTTATTGCAATTATAAGGAAATATTCCTTTGTCAACTTTTAATTCTGTATAGCTTTCAAAGGCAGAAAAATTAATATTACTTTGAAAATGATTGCTACCAAAATGCGTTAGCATTGAATCCTCCTTCAAATTAATTAACTGAATTCTTTTTTGCTTACAATCATTTAATATAAATTGAAATAAATTATCAAAATCTATTTTTTTGCTCAAAATTATATCACAGAAATCAGCATTAATATCATTTATAAAGCGTAATTTATTCTTTTCATCAATATATAAAGGGAAAAGCCCTATAGTAATATTGTCTTCAGTAATTTTTAGAATAAATAATTTATTTTTAGAAAAATGACTCAAGACATCTTGCCATGAATAATAGTTAAATAAAAAGGATTGAAACACAGAATAAATTCTACTATCAAAAAGCAGATTCCATTCTTCTTCAAGAAGTTTAAACTCTTTAACATCTGTAATTATTTTATATTGCATTTTCTTCTTTAAACTTGGAATAAGATAAAATCGATAGAGAAAGCCAAAATAAAATTGTGTTAAACTCATTAATTCCAGTCATAAGAGTTTCAAAAAATGAAGCTAATAATGTGTAAATTATAATAAACAGAAATGTTCTTTCAAAACTTTTTCTATTTCTGAAGTAAAGGAAAACTTGAAATGATTTTTTTAATATAATAAATAAGACGATACCTCCAAATAGGATTCCACATTGAGCAAGTATAGCTAAATACCCATTGTGAGCCCCCATGATTGTATGCTTCAAATAAGTTGGAACTAATGACATATCAATAAAGGCATATTTATCTAATCCATAACCAAATAAGGGCTTATTAACTAATGTTTGATAGGCATAATGATATTGTAAAATTCTGTCATTAAACAATGATTGTGAAGCAAACCTATTCAAACTAGTATCTAGGTTAATCGATATAATAATAAATGAAATTAAAAGAGAAATTACAGCATAAATTATATTTCTTGCGCTAAATCCATATTTCATCAATAAAACTAAAACAATAGCAATCAATGCTAATCTTGAACCCGTAGATATTGCGATTAACAAAAGAGAACTTAGAATGAAATAATCGATATTTGTTCGTTTTTCATTATCTAATAATAAGATAGAAAAAGCAGTAACACAAAATGAAGAAAGCATATTTGGGTTCCAAATAATTCCACTATAACGACCAGAAAGAATAAAGGGATCAAGCAAAAAACTAAACACAACAATTCCAAAAACTAAATAAACAATATGCTTAAGAAAATTTTCCTTATAATATTCATAGTTAAAATATATTGACACAGATATAATAGAAAACTGCAAGCCTCTTGCGATAATGTATTTAATTGCCTCATAATCAGAAATTGCATGAAAAAGAAGAAAATATAATAGATTAATAAGGTTTAAAATCAAAAAAAATAAAAATGCCTTATGAAATAAAATATTTTTTATTTGGGCTGGATTAATAATTAAAAAAAATGAAAATATTCCCATTAAAAATAAAAATATCAGATTACCAATATCATAAGTAGACTCAATATTAAGCAGGACAGTATTAAACAGAAAAATAGCTGCTCCATATTTAAATAACCATTTAATCATATTTAACTATTTTATAATTGAGTTTGGCAACTTATCATTATTTTCAACAACACATTCAAACATTTTTCTATCTAAAATCATTTTTTTATCATATGATAAGGAAACCAAATTGTTGGCATTTTACTAATAATGAATACCAAACATTAATTAAGGATAATAATCTCAAAAAAATCAAAAGCTTACAATTATATATATCTAATCAAATTATCTGAAATAATTTAAAATTTTAATTTACAAATATAAAAAAATTAAGGAGCTAACCTTTTATAAATCCATTTTCCATTCTTCATTTCATATACCAGTCTATCGTGCAAACGAGAAGGTCTACCTTGCCAGAATTCAACCTTAAGAGGCATTATACAGTAACCTCCCCAATGTAAAGGCCGTGTAACAGCTTTATCTTTAAATTTACTTTCTAAAGAACTTAATGTGTCAATAAAATTATAATCTAAACCAATAACTTCACTTTGATCACTCAACCAAGCTCCCATTTGACTATCTCTGGGTCTACTTTCAAAATAAGTATCAGAATCATTTATTGCAATTTTTTTTGCAACTCCTGTAATCCTAACTTGACGCTCTAGTTCTGGCCAATAAAAATTAAGTGCTACATTAGGGTTTGCATCAATATCCTTAGCTTTACTACTCTGATAATTCGTAAAGAAAGTAAAGCCACTTTCATTTACATCTTTTAACAAAACTACTCTTGATGAAGGACAATTATCTGTTGAAATAGTAGATAATACACAAGCATTGGCTTCTTGTTTATTAACCTTTAATGCATCCTCAAACCAATTCATAAAATAATGGATAGGATTTTCAGCTAAATTCTTAAAATCAATAGTTGATTTTTTATAGTTCAAGCGTAAGTTTTTTATATCCATAAGCGATATTGAGTTACATTTTATATATTTACAAAAGTAAAACAAAGATATCTTTTTATGTTGAAAGCCAAAAAAGGCAGAATATTAATTTCGGAACCCTCTTTTAACGATTCAATTTTCTTTAAAAGTGTAGTATTACTTACTCATCATAATGATGATGAAAGTATAGGATTAATACTTAATCAGCCAACAAAAATTAACCTTAATGAAATATTAAACAATATTCCATTAAGTGATTTCCCTGTTTATATTGGCGGACCAGTAGCAAAACAATCTCTGCAATTCATTCATACTTTAGGAAACCTTATACCTGAATCAAAACAGATAACTGAAAATATTTATTTTGGTGGCGATTTTAATACTATCCTAAAATTAATGCAGGATAAAAAGATTACTAAAAATGAGATTCGATTTTTTGTGGGGTATTCTGGTTGGGGTGAAGACCAGTTGAATACTGAAATTCGAGAAGACAGCTGGTTGGTAGAAAGTTCAAAAGATGATTTGTGCATGCAGTATTCTACCCCAAAACTTTGGAATAAAATCATTAGAAATCAGAAGTCAGACTATGCAATTTGGGTAAATATGCCTAAAGATCCAAACTTAAACTAATTAGTTTATTCTGTAATTTATCAGCATATTTAAAGTCAGCAAAAAAAGTCTCCTCCACCCCCTTTACTGCTGTTATTCCAGTTATAGCATTTGTAATAAAAACTTCATCTGATTGTATAATATCATCCATACTTAACGATCTTTCAACTACTTTATCATTATTTAATACCCAAGTTCTCATAGTACCATCAATACAACCATCACTAAGAGGTGGAGTGTAAATTACATTATCCTTAACAATAAATAATGATGAGTTTGTTGCTTCAATATAATCACCCTTAGCATTCCTCAATATGGCATTATCAAAACCTAATTCCTTAGCATGAATTGCTCCTAATACTGAAACTGCAGCATTTACTGATTTTATGTTAGATAGTCCTCCCATAGTTTTCACCTCATCAGAAAACACACATAATGATACTGGAACATTTTGTTCAAATCCGAAACCAGAATAAGCGCTAATCATCATTTCACAATTTTGAGATTTCGGCTGATATCTACCACCTTCTTCTCTGGCTATATGAATTTTAATACTTCCATTAACTAACTTATTTTGATTAATTAAACTATTAATAACTGAAAGCAGACTACTAGATGTCTCTTTATTTTCCAACTTTAAAACTACACATGCTAAAGAAAAACGAGCATAATGCGCTGAAAAATTAAAAGGCTTTGTATTTATTATTTTAATCGTTTCAAAAAAACCATCTCCATAATTAAAAGCTCTGTTTGAACTTTTAATTATTAAATTTTGCTCATTTATAAATTCTGAGTTTCTAAAAACTACTCCCATTTTACTTATTATTTGTAATTTGCGAACCTACTGAAAATTACTTTATGAATAAACTTTTACTTCTTGCTTTTACATTTCTTATCCAAAACGCTTATGCACAAATACAATTAAGTGGAACTATAATTGATGGGCAAACAAAAGAAACCTTAATAGGGGCTAATGTGATTGTAAAGGGAACTGACAATGGCACTTCAACTGATTTTAACGGAAACTATATTCTTTCAATTTCAGGAAAATTCCCTATTATTTTAGAGGTTTCTTACTTAGGATATAAACTAATAGAAATAGAAGTAACAAGTAAAAACCCAAAACCTATCTATTTATTCCCTGATAGCAAAAGCTTACAGGAAGTAAGGGTAGTTGACACTCGAGTTACCCAAAAACAGAAAGAAGCAGCCCTTACTGTTGAAGCATTGGATATGATTTCAATTAAAGAAACTCCATCAGCTAATTTTTATGATGCGTTAGGTGCACTTAAAGGAGTGGATATTACAGCAGCTAGTCTAGGGTTTAAAGTAATTAATACCAGAGGGTTCAACAGCACCTCACCTGTACGTTCGCTTCAAATTATTGATGGAGTAGATAATCAATCTCCTGGACTTAATTTTTCTTTAGGAAACTTTTTAGGTTCTTCAGAACTTGACATAATGAAGGTTGAAATTATACAAGGAGCTAGTTCAGCTTATTATGGTCCTAATGCATTTAATGGAGTAATAAGCATGACTACACGCAACCCTTTTATGCAACAAGGGCTATCAATACAATATAAATTTGGTGAACGCCAATTATTTGAAAACTCTATTCGATATGCTGAGAAATTCCAGAATAAGGCTGGAGAAGATATTTTTGCCTTTAAGATTAACCTTTCCTACATGAAAGCGCAGGATTGGGAAGCTGATAATATGGCTGCAGTTGATGGTGAAATTAGCAGCAATAACCCTGGCGGATATGATGCTATAAATAGATATGGAGATGAAGATACTGATGGAGACCTAAATAACCTAACTAGCTTTCAATCAGAATATCTTGATTTTCCAGGATTAGGAAAATTTCACAGAACAGGATATATGGAAAAAGATATTGTAGATTATAATACCAAAAACCTGAAAGCTCAAACATCATTACATTATATGATTACTCCTAAAATTGAACTTATTTATGGAACTAATTACAGTACAGGTACAACTGTTTATCAAGGAGATAATCGCTTGAGTTTAAAAAACATTCAGTTTTGGCAAAATAAAATAGAAATCACAAAAAAAGATAAATTCTTTCTAAGAGCATATAGAACAAGTGAAGATGCTGGAGATTCTTATGATGCAGTATTTACAGCCATCAAATTACAAGAATACAATCAGACTTCAAATCAAGATTGGTATACTGCCTATAAAAATAATTGGAGAAATATTTTTAATTGGGAAGATGTTAATTGGAGTATAAGTGGCCCAGTGTATGTAGAGGGAACAGGTTTTGTTTACAATTTTAATGGAGAACTAATTCCTGCTTCAGATGTAAATATTGGGATTCAAATGTCTGACTCAGTTTTAAATGCAAATTCTGATTTGATAATTGCTAACCACATCTCTGTCCGTAATTTAACCGATTTAGAAAAAGGAAGACTTATGCCAGGAACTGATGAATTTAATGCTGCACTAAAAGATATTACTTCTAAAATTCCTAGTGATGGAGGGACACGTTTTTATGACAAATCAGCTCTAAATCATATTCATACAGAATACCAATTCAATCCAGACTTTGCAACAATAAAAGTAGGAGCTAATTTTAGACAATATACTCCTGAAACAAAAGGAAGTTTGTTTATGGATAAAGAAAACAAAATAATAAATAATGAAGCTGGAATTTATTCTGGTTTTGAGAAAAATATCCTTAGAGAAGCTTTAAAGCTTAGCGGTACACTTAGAGCTGACAAAAATGAGAATTTTGATTTGAACTTTTCTCCTGCTGCTTCAATAGTATATAAGCTTACTAATATAGATATTATTCGTTTTTCAGTTTCATCAGCTATCAGAAACCCTACTTTGTCTGATCAATACCTATTCTATAATGTGGGTAGAGCAATTTTAATAGGAAATCTAAATGGTCATGGAACTGAATATGGTGAGAATTTAGTTACAGTTGAATCCTTAATTAATTATTATTTGCCAGCTTCACAATCAAAAGATAGTCTAAAATTCTTTAGTGTGAGACCAATACAACCTGAAAAAGCAAAATCTGCTGAAATAGGATACCGTACTACATTATTCAATAAAGTTTATATTGATGCTAATTATTACTATTCTCGTTATACTGATTTTATAGGCTATAAGATTGGTGTGAAATATGATACAATAGGTAATAATAATACTGATGCATATGAGATATCATTAAACTCAATACAAGCTTATCGTATGGCAGCCAATGCTGAAAATACAGTAACAACTCAAGGAGCTTCAATAGGAATAAATTACTACTTACACCCAAATTATTCATTAAACGGAAACTATTCTTGGAATAAACTTAATGAAGAAGGAGCTGAAGATCCAATTATACCAGCTTACAATACTCCAGAGCATAAATATAATTTAGGATTAAGCGGTAGAGATATTCATTTCTCAAATTCAAAATCCTTTTTAAGAAATTTCAGTTTTAGTATTAATTATAAATGGGTTGAAGGTTTTACTTATGAAGGTTCACCTCAATTTACAGGAAATGTACCAACTTACGATTTGGTTGATGTTCAATTAAGTAAAAAACTACCTGAATTGAATGCAACTTTAAAAGTTGGTTCTTCAAACATACTTAACAATAAGCATTATGAAGTTTATGGAGGACCTTATATTGGAAGAATGACTTATTGTTCTCTGCTTTTTGAACTAAATTAATTTTTTGTATTATTGTAAATTACTAATTAAACAACTAAAACAATATGAAAACAACTTTACAATCCGTATTTACAATTGCTCTCTTAAGTTTAGGGCTTTCAGTAAGTGCACAAGATAGATATCTTGATGATGTCTTTTCTGCAGTAACCGTTACTAGTGATGTAACTTATGCTACAAATATTAGCATACTACCTATGCTACAAGGATTACCACCTGGCCCTGCAACTTTAAAATGTGATATTTATGAGCCAGATGGAGATGTTTTGACGAATCGTCCTGTAATTATTTTAGTACATACGGGTAGTTTTTTACCTGCAGTTCTTAATGGACAGCCAACAGGATCAAAAACAGATATGTCAATTGTTGAACAATGTACCAGATGGGCAAAAAAAGGATATGTTGCAGTTGCTATGGAAAATCGTTTAGGTTGGAACCCAACATCTACTGACCAAAATGTAAGAACTTCATCTTTATTACAAGCTGCTTACAGAGGGATACAAGATGCTAAAGCTATGGTAAGGTACATGAGAATGACTGAAGATAATGGAAATCCTTATGGAATTGACGAATCAAAAATTGTATTAGGCGGACAAGGTACTGGGGCTTATATTTCATTAGGCTATGCTACTCTTGATAATCCTGCAGCTGAATTAATGTTACCTAAGTTTTTAGATTTATCTGACCCTACTAATCCAATGCCTTATGTTTACCCTCCAGTATATGGTAATATTGACGGAACGGATAGCACTTATGCTCCAGTTTACGATACAGACTCAACTTCTGCTACTTATGGTCAGATAATTGGTCAAATGCCTTTTAATATTCCAAATAATCTGGGCTATAGTAATGATATCAATATGGCATTTAACTTAGGTGGTGCAATAGCAGATATTTCTTGGCTAGAAGCTGGTGATGTCCCAATAGTATCTTTTCATTGTGAAAAAGATCCTTACGCTCCAATTGATACAGGTGATGTAATTGTACCAACGACAGGAGATTTCGTTGTTGAAGTAATGGGAAGTAGAACAGTACAGATGAAGCAAAAAATGTACAATAATAATTCATACGGAGCATGGTCATATATTTCTGATGACATTACAACAGCTGCTAATACTAATAATGATGGAAATGACGGATTATATATTTTCAAAACTCCAGCACCTTCAACTACTGCAAATGCATTTGGAGAGCTAGAAGAAGAACAAGGATCTCCTTGGGATTGGTGGGATAATGCAACTTATGATGCAATGTTTCAAGCTGTAAATGGTGCACCTGCTGGATATGGAGCAGCTAACTCATTACTTGGAAACCCAAATATGTCAGCTGCAAACGGTAATTTATATTTAGATACTATTCAAGGTTATTTAAACCCTAGAATGTATTTAACTCTTGGATTAGGAACAGCTTTATCAATAAATGAATTGATAGCTCAAACAACTGAGATTTATCCAAATCCTGCAAAAAATGTTTTAAACATTGTTAGTTATACCGTTGGAATTGATAAAGTTAATATTTACAACGTAAATGGACAATTAGTCTTAAATACTGATATAAATAATAATCAAAAAACAATAAACATTAGCTCCCTTGAAAGTGGGATATATATAGTTGATATTTTATCAGAAAATACTTCTGTTAAAAGAAAGTTAATTATTGAGTAAATAATAGCTAATCTATAATAGAAAAGGGAAGCATTGCTTCCCTTTTTTATTTTCAGTTATTTGCGAAATTATTATTTTAATTAAAGAGGAACTTAGCTATATATATTGTGATAACGAACCATTAAGTAACACTATCATATAAAAATCAAATTACTTAACTTTGCCCTATGAAAAAAATATGCATTCTAGTTTTTGTACTACATAGTCTTATAGGTTCCGCCCAAAAAGGGAATAATAACTTATTTGCGGAATATGAGGATACACTAAAAGTAATGGCACATACCATTATGAATGCAGAAACAGAAGCTGAGAAACGCTTAGCCAATCAAGCGTTTATAACTAACCTTACTGAAGTGCTTCAATATGAAAAATCCTTTAAATTTTCATTTGATTCCCTACCCACTATTGCTCGTATCTTATCCCCTGACAATACTTTTCGTATTTTCAACTGGCTACTAAAAAAAGACAATGGAGCTTACGAATACTATGCAATTGTGCATTATCACAACAAAAAGCGTAAGCGTTATGAAATTATTCCTTTAGTAGATAATTCTGCTAATATCCGTAATGCTGAGCAGGAAGATTTGGATGCTAAAAATTGGTATGGAGGTCTTTACTATCAAATTGCCTACATCAAAAAATTAGGAAGAAAATACTATACCCTACTTGCATGGGATGGGAATGATGGATACAGCACAAAAAAGATAATTGATGTAATGTATTTTTCAGGGAAAAATAAAATTAAATTCGGACTTCCTATTTTTAAAAAAAATAAGAAAGAAAGTCAGAAAAGAGTTATTATTGAATATGATGCAAAGACAAGTGTTAGTGTAAAATATCAGCAGAAAGAACAAAGGATAGTATTTAATCACTTAGTTCCTCCCAAAAAAGATTTAGAAGGGCTTGAAGAATATTATATCCCTGAAGGGACTTTCAATTCTTATCAATACAAGAAAGGGAAATGGTGGCTAGAGCAAGATATTGATATCCGAAATCAACAAAAGGTAAAGAGAATTAAGAAACCAAAAAGAGGCTTAGTGCCAAGATAGATGTTAAAGCATTTCCCTTCTGATAAAATTATTGCTGGCTGTGATGAGGCAGGTAGAGGTTGCTTAGCTGGACCTGTCGTTGCTGCTGCAGTTATTCTACCCAAAGGATTCAAAAATATAATATTGAACGACAGTAAGGTGCTTTCTGAAAAGAAAAGAGATCTGCTGCGTCCCATTATTGAAAAACAAGCTATTACTTGGGCAATAGGAATTGTTTCTCCTGCTGAAATTGATAAGATAAATATTCTTAACGCTTCATTCCTTGCCATGCATAGGGCTATTGAAAACTTAGCTATTAAAGCTGAACTATTAATAATTGATGGTAATCGCTTTAACCCTTACCCTAAAATCCCTCATGAATGCATTATAAAAGGAGATGCAAAATTTATGTCCATAGCTGCTGCATCAGTACTCGCTAAAACTTATCGAGATGATTTAATGAGAGAATTAGACCTAAAGTTTCCTGATTATCATTGGAAAAACAACAAGGGATATCCAACTAAACAGCACAGACAAGCAATAGCTAAAATTGGTACAAACAAGCACCACAGAAAAACTTTTCAACTACTTCCTGCTCAACTTAGTTTATCCCTTTAAATTATTAATTTTGGGGTTCTGATTCAAACACAACTATGCTTAGTAAAATACTGAAAATTGCCACGCCAATAATCCTGATTTCTATTATACTTTTTATAGGATACAACAGCTATAAGCAAGTTACAAAAAACACAGAAAATCCATTAAATATTATTCCAACCAATGCAGCAGTAATTCTGCAATGCAATAATGCTAAAAAACTATACTCCAACTTAAATTCTGCTAATATTTGGGGGCATTTGCGTAACATAAGCTTAGTGGATAGTATCAATCATCAAATTCAAGAAATTAGCAATTTTTACAATCAAAACTCTCTTATTTTTAAAAGCCATACTCTTTTTATTTCTTTTCATAAAGTTGGTGCTAACAATAGTGGTTTGCTATTCAGTAGTAATTTTGAAAGAAAAGCTATTACTAGCAACACTCAAATAAATACTTTACTTGGTAATCTAGTTAAAGAAGGACAATACAACAATCAACCCTTGTTTGAATTACAACATAAAGACAAAATCATATTTGTAAGTTTTAAAGGAGACATTGTATTCTTTTCAGAAAATAAAATGTTGGTTGAGGATGCAATACGAGCTAGTGTAGCTGAGGATAAACTTTTGCTAAACCCAAGCTTTAATTCTGCATACAAAACTATAAGTAAATCAGCAGAAATAAATTTATTTTTCAACTACAATTCCTTAATTGAATATACCAATATATTTACAAATAAACAAATTATAACTTCCGATTTCTCTGGATGGACAGCTACTGATTTAAGTGTAAAAAACAAGATAATAGCAGCCAATGGCTTTAGTGCTTTCAACAACAATACTATAAATTATACTGATGTATTTAATAACCAAAAAGCAGAAAGCATAAATATAGTGGATATAATTCCTGAAAACACTTCCCTTTTGCTAAGTATAGGCTTTGATAACGCCAAACAATTACTAGATCAGAAAAACAAAATATTACAACAACAAAATAATTTCTGGAGCTGGGATAAACACAGAAAACTTGTTCAAGACAGCAGCAATGTTAACTACAATGAATTTATAAATGAATTAGAAGGAGAAGCAGGTGTTTTTAATACCTCAGCAACTCAAAGTGTACAACAACAATATGCTTTCTTTAAAAGCAGTAATTCCATTACAGCAAGTAGCTTAATGCAAGGCTTAATTACTGATAGGAAAACTTATTCCCAATATAGCATAAACACCATAAGAGATGCAAATATTACTGCTCAGTTATTTGGAGATATATTTAACAGCACTACTCCATACTTTATTACTATTGAGGATTATTTTATTTTTGGTTCAACTATAGCTTCACTAGAGTATTTAATTGACAACTACACAAGTAATAATACTTTATCCAACAACCAACACTTTAATAATTACAGCAGTTACTTATCTTCAAAATCAAATCTGTTTTTTTACATCAACCCTGGTAAAACAGCTATAACTCTAAAAGAAAAACTACAAACTAGTTATAGAAAGAAGCTTAATTTCTCTCTTGATTCTGTAGAAAAATTTACTGCTTTTTCAGTACAAATAACTAGTAAGAAGGATTTGCTTTTAAATAATATAAATCTGTTTTACGACACTGATTTTAAAGAAGCTATAAAGGAAGAATGGTTCATGCAATTGGACACAAATATTAGTATGCATCCTCAATTCATATACAATCATTTCACCAAGGAAAAAATGATAGTGGTGCAAAATAATAACCATAAAGTATTTGCAATTAATTCTAAGGGAGAAGAGTTATGGAATATTCAATTAAATTCAAAAATACTTGGAGATATCTCAAGCATTGACGCCTATAAAAACAGTAAATACCAATGTTTGTTTAATACTGAAAGTCAGCTGTATCTAATTGACAGGAATGGTGAAAATGTAGATAACTTCCCTTTACTATTGCCATGCAATACAAAAGTTGGTCATTCATTATTCGACTATAATAATTCTAGAAAATACCGTATTCTTATTGTAGGAGATGACAATAACATCTATAATTTAGACAAAAAAGGAAAGAAAATTAAGGGATGGAAATATGAAAAAAACAATAATAGAATAAATAAAAACCTACAAAACTTTAGGGTTGGAACTAAGGACTATATACTTGCTGAACGCAATAACAGTAACACGCAATTATTAGCAATTAATGGTAGTGAAAGGGTGAAGTTTGAAGAAGGAATTCAATTTAATGGAAACCCTATCAAACTAGATAAAAACGGAACACTATATACTATTACTACTGAAGGTAAACTATGGAGAGGGACTTTAGATGGAAATAGCAGTCAACTTACATTATCCAATTTAGCGGCTAATTCTTTATTTGCTATTAATGAAACAGGAAAGGAAAAGCAATTTATCTACACTAATAATAACATGGTATTTATTCTAAATACTAATTTTGAAACTATCCATTCTTTTGAACTTTCTAATAAGATTACAAACTTAGCAACAAATAATAAAGGACTAATGTTTACTACTGAAAATGAATTGTATCTTTGGAATACTGATGGAGTTGTAGAAGGTTTCCCTATTGCAAGTGATGGCTATTTTAATATTGCTGATATTGATAATAATGGAAAAATAAATCTGATAAATACTAAAAACGGATTTATCTATAATTATGAGTTAGCAGACTAGTTTATCAAGTAACTTAAACTTAAATAAGGGATTAATTTGTAATCCATTTTATCTAAAGGCAATTGCACTCCTCCCCTTATCAAAACTGAATTATAACGCTTATTTTTACTAGAATTTCTGTACATCAATTCAGCTGAAATTTGTGGTACAAATTGTTTTTCTTTAGCTGGCAAATAGATAACTCCTGAATTAGCACCTACATAAAATTTATTGAATAGTTCATAGTGATAACCAATGTTAGCACCACTAAAAGCAAATGAAGTATTTACTTCAGTAAATAGTACAGATTTTTTCTGGAAATAGAAAGCTCCTAATCCTGTCAAGTAAGGTAAGCCATAAGTATGCGCAAAATATAGCTGCTTGTCTGACTGCTTAGCTTTATCGTAAGTATAAAGCTCATATTTCTCAATCAAATCAATCAATAGTGTTGGGTACTTAGGATTAGTAGCATAACCTGCTTTTTTCAAGCCTTTTGCCCACTTTTTATAATCTGATTTTTTATATTCAAACAAGAAAGAATAACGCCCTTTTTCTGTTAGGAAAAGGGAATGATCTCGATAGGAATCAGATACTTTACTATACTTTCTAAAACACTCTCCTTTTTCATCATCATCCTCAATAATAGTTTCCCCATTCCAATTGCTATGGCACTTAATTCCAAAATGATTTTTCCCCTCTACTGCTAATCTACTTTCTCCATTCCCACTTTCTAATATTCCCTGTGCTAAAGTAATAGAAGCTGGAATTCCGTACCTTTCCATTTCAGCAACAGCAGCATTGCTATATTTTGAAATATAGCTTTCAGATTTACTTTGAGAAAAACCCAAAAATGAAGAAAAAAGAAATAAAATTAATAATAAGTTTTTCATTAAACAAAAATATGAAAAATCATTAAAGTTTTTTTTTAAACCTTTGACACTTTTAATTAATTTTACAAAAAAATAATGAAAAAGATATTTACTCTTACAGCAATTTCAATATTTGGAATTTCCACGATATTTGCTCAAAATTTTGGCGTAAGTTTGGAAAACACAATTTGGTCTGGAGGTATGGTCCGTTATTAAGTAGTTGATAATCAAAAAGTAGAAAATCCAAATAATAATAATAATAATAACTCTGTAATACTAGGACTGAATTATTTTTATAATTTATCTAAAAATTTAGATGTAGTTGGTTCTATTGGTTATGGCTTTGGCTTTGAAACTATACCATTAAAAGTAAATTTTAATTACAAAGTTTCAAATAAAATACTTCTAAGTATTGGAGTGGGAATCTATATAATTTCGGACTCTATATATAACGCTAATTCAATAGGAAAACTAGTAGAAGCTTCAGGAACACGTACAGAACCATCAAAAAGCGAATCTGGAATAAATTTTGGAATGAGCTACAAATTAACTTCTAATATTGCTTTAACTAGTAACTATAACATACTTAAAAATGGTGATACTGATTTCAAAGGAATATCATTTGGTTTATCATTTACTCCTTTTTGGGGAGCATCAATAAAACAGCAAAACCAATGGATGAGCGTAGATTAATAAAACGGTAAAGCCAAACAGCTTAGTAAAAAAGTATGTATCTATAAATAATATCATTTACATTCAAAAGAAAAGATTTTCTGCAATCTGTTTTAGGGGTGATATCACTCCTCTTTCAGAACTTTCAGTGGCTGCCAAAAGTCAATCAATTATTATTCCTGATTTTAAAGGAGGAACTTGGAGAAAAGAAAAACCATTAAAGATTATAAGGGCAGTTTAATTTCCAAGCGCTCACTCATTCCTTTATTACCTTGCAAGCCTCCTGTATGTATAGCAAGAATTGAACTTCCTTTTGGGAAGAAATCTTTAGCCACTAAATCCAAAATACCCATCATCATTTTTCCTGTATATATGGCATCCAAAGGAATGTTATGTGTAGCATTAAACTCATTTATAAAGGCAACTAAATCCTTATTTATTTTTGCGTAACCATTTCCAACATAATCATTTATAAATTTATAATTAGTTGCATTAGTCCAATCATTAACATCCTTTTCTAATTGTTCAAAGCCTTTAATCGCAGGAAATCCAATTACGGTTTGCTTATCATTGGAAGCATTAATGATTCCAGCAATTGTTCCGCCAGTACCCACTGCACAACAAATATAATCTTGATAATCATTAAAACCCAAAATCTCTGCAGCTCCTTGTATTGCTAGTTCATTTGTTCCTCCTTCAGGAATCAAATAAAAATCACCAAACTGAGCTTTTAATTTTACTAAGAAATCAGTACTAGTTTTATCTTTATAATAGTTCCTACTCACATAGTGTAATTTCATTCCATTTTCTATAGCAAAACACAAAGTAGGATTTAAAGGTAAATGCTCCTCTCCTCTTATAATTCCAATGCTTTTAAAACCCTTTTTCTGAGCAGCAAAGGCAGTAGCCGCAATATGGTTGGAATAAGCTCCACCAAAGGTTAATAAAGCATTAAGCCCTTGTTTTTCAGCTTCAAGCAAATTATACTTTAATTTAAACCATTTATTTCCTGAAACAAAAGAATGTACCTTGTCAATACGTTTGATAAATAAGCGAACTTCTTTCTCGTCCAATACAGGTAGTGATATTTCCTTTGTTTCTATTTTCATTCGTGCAAATATCGTAAATTCGCCAACCCTATGAAAGGATTTTCAAAAATAGACAGTCTAGAAAAGGATGAGTATTATCATTCCAAAGAAGGCTATATTGTTTTTACTGAGAAGCATCATCTAAAGAGAGGATATTGTTGCAATAACAACTGCAAACATTGTCCTTATAAAAAAGAAAAAATGCCCAAAAATGACAAATCTTAAACAAGCCATTTTACAAGGAATTCCATCAGAACTTCCAACAAAAAGAAATATCAATACTAGTGTTAGTCATGCGCCTAACAGAAAAAATATTTTAAATAAAGAGGAAAAGCAATTAGCTATTCGTAATGCTTTGCGCTATTTCCCTGAGCATATGCACACTGTGTTAGCTCCTGAATTTGCTGAAGAGCTTAAAACTTACGGCAGAATTTATATGTATCGTTTCATGCCTGACTATGAAATAAAAGCAAGGCACTTGGAAGATTTTCCACATAAAAGCAAACAAGCTGCATCACTTCAAATGATGCTCTCTAACAACTTAGATGAAGCTATTGCACAACATCCTGAAGAATTGATTACTTATGGAGGGAATGGATCTGTATTTCAAAATTGGGCACAATACTTGCTATGTATGCAATACTTAGCCGAAATGAATGATGAACAGACTTTAGTTTTGTATTCTGGTCATCCAATGGGATTATTTCCATCACATAAAGATGCACCAAGAGTTGTAGTAACGAACGGAATGATGATTCCTAATTATTCCAAACCTGATGATTGGGAAAAATTTAATGCTTTAGGGGTTACGCAATACGGACAAATGACAGCTGGTTCGTTTATGTATATCGGACCGCAAGGAATTGTACACGGAACTACTATCACTTTACTAAATGCAGCTAGAAAAATAGATGCTCGTGCTGAGGATTTAAGCGGTAAAATATTTATTACTGCAGGATTAGGAGGGATGAGTGGTGCACAGCCAAAAGCAGGAGTAATTGCCAAAGGAATCTGCATAGTTGCAGAAATCAATCCTCAAGCAACTTACAAAAGGCACGAACAAGGATGGGTGGATGAAGTATACAAAGATTTAGATGAGTTACTAGATAGAGCAATTACAGCAAGAACAAATAAAGAAGCGGTTTCTATCGCTTATGATGGAAATATAGTTGACTTATGGGAAAGAGTAGTTGAGCGCAACATTCATATTGAAATTGGTTCTGACCAAACTTCCTTACATAATCCTTGGGCGGGTGGCTACTACCCTGTTGGAATGAGTTATGATGCTGCTAATGAAATGATGGCAAATAACCCTGAAGAATTTAAAAAGGAAGTACAAAAAACTTTAGTTCGTCATACCAATGCAATCAATACTTTAAGTGACAGAGGCATGTACTTTTTTGATTATGGAAATGCTTTTTTACTAGAAGCAAGTCGTGCTAATGCTGATATATTAAAGCCTAATGGGGATTTCAAATACCCATCCTATGTGCAAGATATAATGGGACCAATGTGCTTTGATTATGGGTTTGGACCTTTCCGTTGGGTTTGCGGCTCTAATGATGCAAAAGACTTAGCTATAACTGATAGGATTGCATGTGAAGTACTAGAAAAATTGATGCAAGATTCTCCTGATGAGATTAAATTACAGATGAGCGACAATATCAATTGGATAAAAGCAGCAGGTGAAAACAAACTGGTTGTAGGTTCACAAGCTCGTATTTTATATGCTGATGCAGAAGGAAGAATGAAAATAGCAGAAGCTTTCAATAATGCAATTGCTGACGGTACACTTTCAGCTCCCGTTGTTTTAGGTCGTGATCATCATGATGTATCAGGAACTGACTCACCTTACCGAGAAACATCAAATATTTATGATGGTTCACAATTTACTGCTGATATGGCTATACAAAATGTTATTGGTGATAGTTTTAGAGGAGCTACTTGGGTTTCCATACATAATGGTGGAGGTGTTGGTTGGGGAGAAGTAATCAATGGTGGTTTTGGAATGTTGTTAGATGGAACTGCTGATTCTGATAGAAAATTAAAATCTATGCTGTTCTGGGATGTAAATAATGGGATTTCAAGGAGAAGTTGGGCAAGAAATAAAGAAGCAAACTTTGCAATTAAAAGAGCCATGAAAATGAATCCTGACCTAAAAGTTACTATGCCAAATACTGCTGATGATAGTTTAATAAATTCATTAGATTTGTAGTTACAGAAAAGTATTACGTTATACTGCTCACTTACAGCAATTAATAAACAACTTAATAGAACATGACAGCAATCGTAAATCCATCCATTTTTAAATTCTTAACTGACCTTAGAGATAATAACACTAGAGAATGGTTTGCTGAAAATAAAGAATATTACCAGAAAGAAGAAGAGCAGATAAAAGATTTCTTTACAACAATAAATGAAGGGCTTTCAACTATTGACAATATAGGCGGAATGAAAGCATATCGCATCTATAGAGACATTCGTTTTTCAAAAGATAAAACTCCGTACAAAACCTACAGAAGCTGTAGTTTTAAAAGAGCAACTGAAGCCCTCAGAGGCGGTTATCATTTGGAAATCACTCCAGGAGGAAGTTTTTTAGGAGCAGGATTTTGGCAACCCAACAAAGAGGATTTATTCAGAATTAGAAAAGAATTTGAACTAGACAGTTCTTATATTAAAAACATACTTTCTGATAAAGAATTCGCTGCTACTTTTGGTGGTTTCCATGACAGAAATTCTTTAAAACTAGCCCCTACAGGGTTTGATAAAAATCATCCTAATATTGATTTGATAAAAAAGAAGGACTTTATGGTATTGCAGAAGTTTACTGATAAAGAAGTAATATCTAAAGACTTTCATACCACTGTCATAAATTCTTTTAAAACAGTACGCCCTTTCTTTAACTACATGAGTGATGTGCTTACCACAAACTTAAATGGAGAATCAATTTTGGAGAAATAAATTTTAGAAAATTATTCTAAGAATCTGTATCTACCTAGAAACTCTAAGAAGATATAATCCCACAAAGGTAATTGCACCATTTAATATCAATAATTCAAAACCAAAAGGAATATATAGCTGAATTATATAACAAGCTACAGGGGACAAAACAGCTACCAAAGGCACCCAATTATCTTTCACATTTAGCTTTGTAAACAATCCAAAAGCATACATTCCTAATAAGGGTCCATAAGTATAACCTGCAACCTTAAATAATGCAGAAATAACACTATCATCATTTATTGATTTGAATACCAAAATCACTAAGACTAACAATATTGAAAATCCGAGATGAACCAACTTTCTTTGCTTAATTTCTTTTACACCAGAATCTACATCAAAGCCTAACAAATCGATACAAAAAGAGGTAGTTAATGAGGTTAATGCAGAATCCGCACTAGAATATGCAGCAGCAATCAGTCCTAAAATAAACAATACCCCTACTCCAATTCCAAGTCCTCCATTCAGTGCCACAGCAGGAAATAAATCATCAGCTTTATTAAATGATATTCCATTTGTTTCGGCATACATATACAGCAATGCTCCTAAGGATAAAAATAATAAATTCACAAACACCAAAACAATACTAAACCAAAACATATTCTTTTGTGCATCCCCTAAACTTTTGCAACTTAAATTTTTCTGCATCATATCTTGGTCAAGTCCTGTCATTACAATTGCCATAAATGCACCTGATAAAAACTGTCTTACAAAATGCTGTTTCCCTTCCCAAAAAAATATTTGTGAATAATCACTTTCTTTTACTGTACTAATCAAAGAAGTAAAATTCAAATTCATATCAACAGAAATCAGGTAAACACTTAAACCAACAGCAACCAGCATGAATAATGTTTGTAAAGTATCTGTCCAAATAATTGTTTTAATTCCACTCCTGAAAGTATACACCCATATTAGCAAAATAGTAACTACTACTGTCATTTCAAAGGGAACTCCCCAAGCATCAAAGATGGCCATTTGCAATACATTTGCTACCAGATACAGTCTAAAAGATGCTCCTATTACTCTACTAATCAAAAAGAAAATAGCACCGGTTTTGTAGGATGAATTCCCAAATCTACTCTGTAAATAACCATATATTGACGTCAAATTCATTCGGTAATAAAGAGGCATAAGTACAGTCGCAATTACCAAATAGCCTAACAGATACCCCAATACCATTTGCATATAGGAAAACCCACTAGTAGCAACCCACCCAGGAACAGAAATAAATGTTACGCCTGATAAAGATGCACCAATCATTCCAAAAGCAACTATATACCAAGGGGATTGTTTGTCTCCACTAAAAAATGAAGCATTACTATCTGATTTTCCTGTAATAAAAGAAATACCTACCAATACTAAAAAGTAGATAACTATTACACTTATAATTAATGTTGATGACATATAAATTTGTTTTTCACAAAACTAAAAGTATTCTTGATTAATGTTAACTTTGCAGCTATGAATTTTCCATCCAAACTAGTAGAAAATGCTGTTGAGCAACTTTCTCGACTTCCAGGAATCGGAAAGCGTTCGGCCTTACGACTCGTTTTACATCTGTTAAAACAAGAAAAAAGTTCTGTTGAACGGTTTGGAGATTCATTTATTCAACTTATCCAAAATATAAGCTATTGTACTTCTTGTTTTAGTATTGCCGACAGCCAGTTATGTGAAGTATGTGCTGATAAAAAAAGAGAGCAAACCACAATATGTATTGTGGAAGATGTTAGAGTGATGATGGCTATAGAAAATACTATGCAGTTCAAGGGAATTTATCATGTTCTAGGAGGGCTTATTTCACCAATGGATGGTATTGGCCCTAACGATTTGCGTATTGAAGAATTAATAAAAAAGGTAGAAAAAGGAAATATTAATGAAGTAATATTTGCCCTTAGTACAACAATGGAAGGAGATACAACCAATTATTATCTTTTCAGGAGGTTGAAAGATAGTGGAGTAAAAATATCTTCAATTGCAAGAGGAATTGCTATTGGTGATGAATTAGAATATACGGATGAACTAACTTTAGGAACTGCCCTATCTAGTAGAATGCCTTATGAAAACTCCTTAGCAAAATAGTTCCAATTTCTTTTCTTTTCTTAATTTTGCCAAAAATATATAAGACTATGGCTAGAGTAGAATTGATTATGCCCAAAATGGGAGAGAGTGTTTCGGAAGCAACTATAATTACATGGGCTAAAGAAGTTGGTGAAATGGTAGAGCTAGATGAAACTATTGTTGAGATAGCTACTGATAAAGTAGACTCAGAAGTCCCTTCAACTCACGAAGGAAAATTAGTAGAAAAATTATTTGAAGCAGATGATGTTGTACAAGTTGGTGAACCATTTGCTATATTAGAAACTGAAGGTGGAGATGATACTCCAGTAGCAACAGAAACTGCAGCACCTACTACAACTACAATAGTTGAGCAGGCAGTAACTACAACTACCCAAAACAACCCAACAACTATAACTAATGATGGTGATAGATTCTACTCTCCATTAGTAAGAAGTATGGCTTCTGAAGAAGGAATAGAAATGACTGAATTAGAAACTATTCCTGGAAATGGTAAAGATGGTAGAGTTACTAAATCGGACATGGTTACTTACTTAAAAACTAGAGGAGCAGCACCTGCTGCAGCTCCAGTTAAAACTGAAACTAAAAAAGCTGCTCCAACACCTAAGGCAGCTGCACCTGCACATACTCCAGTAAATATTCCAAATACAGGGGGTGGTACTGAGATTATTGAAATGGACAGAATGAGAAAGTTAATTTCTGCTCACATGACTATGTCAAAACAAACTTCAGCACATATCACTTCTTTTGTTGAGGCAGATATGACAAATATTGTAAACTGGAGAAACTCAGTAAAAGCTGACTTTAAAAAGAGAGAAGGACAAAACATCACCTTTACTCCTATTATAATTGAAGCAATGGCGAAAGCAGTTAAGGATTTCCCAATGATTAATGTTTCAGTAGATGGAACAAGCATTCATATTCATAAAAATGTAAATATCGGTATGGCTGCTGCTTTACCTGATGGAAACCTAATTGTTCCTGTTATTAAAGAAACACAAAACAAAAACTTAGTAGGAATTACTAAAGCAGTAAATGATTTAGCTGTAAGAGCTAGAGGAGGGAAATTAAAGCCAGACGATATTCAAGGGGGTACTATCACCATGACTAATGTAGGAACTTTTGGAAATTTAATGGGAACTCCTATCATTAACCAACCTCAAGTAGCAATTTTAGCTTGTGGTATCATCAAAAAGAAACCTGTTGTATTAGAAACTGCTGAAGGAGATGTTATTGCAATTCGTCACATGATGTTCTTATCTTTATCATACGACCATAGAGTTGTTGATGGAGCTTTAGGAGGTCAGTTTGTGAGAAGAGTTGCTGATTACTTAGAACAGTTTGACACAAATACAATTGTTTAACTATAATTAACAATATCAAAAGCCTCAAGTTATCTTGAGGCTTTTTTTATACATTTACATTATGAATTTAAAATTAGAAAAACCTATTGTATTCTTTGATTTGGAAACAACAGGAGTACAAGTTGCTAAAGATAGAATTGTAGAGATATCCATCTTAAAAGTTTTCCCAAATGGAAATAAAGAAAGCAAAACTTGGTTGGTAAATCCTACTATTCCTATTCCTGAAGTAACAACAGCTATACATGGTATATCAGATGAAAAAATAGCAAACGAACCTACTTTTGATCAATTGGCTGTGGAAATATCTGAACTAATTCACAATTGTGATTTAGCAGGATTCAATTCTAATAAATTTGACATTCCTTTATTAGCTGAAGAATTTTTGAGAGTAGGAATTGATTTTAGTATGGAAAATAGAAAAGCGGTAGATATTCAAAATATATTTCATAAACTAGAACAAAGAACACTAGTAGCTGCTTATAAATTTTATTGTAATAAAGACTTAACAAATGCTCACTCAGCTGAAGCTGACACTACAGCAACATTTGAGGTGTTATTGGCTCAATTGGATAAATATGATGAACTAGAAAATGATGTTAACTTCCTTTCCGAATTTTCGCAAAGAGGTGGCAAATTTGCTGATATGGCAGGTTTCGTTCGCTTTAATGATAAAGAGGAAGAAGTACTAAGCTTTGGGAAATACCGTGATGTAACTTTAGCACAGATTTGGAAAGATAACCCTGGATATTTCTCTTGGATTAATCAAGCAGATTTCCCATTATACACCAAAAATGTAATGAAGAACTTTGCAACAAAAATGAAATTACAAAAAAAGTTTAATTCTTAGAAATGAAAATAATTTGCATTGGTCGTAATTATATAAATCATGCTAAGGAATTAGGCAATACTATCCCTAGTGAGCCTTTATTTTTTCTAAAGCCTAATACAGCAATACAGCCAAAAGGACACCCCTTTTTTATTCCTTTTTTCTCTAATGACATACATTATGAAGTTGAATTGGTAATAAAAATAAGTAAAGCGGGAAAACATATTGAAGAGCGTTTCGCTCACAACTATTATTCTCAAATTGGCTTAGGAATTGATTTTACAGCAAGAGATATTCAACAAGAATGTAAAGAGAAGGGGTTGCCTTGGGAAAAAGCAAAAGGCTTTGATGGTTCAGCCCAAATTAGCAGAACATTTATAGATAAATCAAGTTTAGATTTAAATAACATCACCTTCAGTTTGGAGAAAAATTCAGAGCAAGTACAAATAGGAAACAGTAAAGATATGTGCTTTAACTTTGATGCAATTATTGCATATATATCAAAATTCTATACCCTAAAAATTGGAGATTTAATTTATACAGGAACACCTGAAGGAGTTGGCCCTGTAAAAGCTGGGGATAAATTAAAAGGCTTTATTGGAGAACAAGAAATGTTTAAGGTAGTTGTGAAATAGGAAACTATTTTCAATTTATCACCAATCTGACAATGAGTTATTGATCTTCTTATAACCTCTAATATATTCTTCACCTTCAATTAGTAATTCCATTTCCCCTTCATAAAAATGCTCTACAGTGTAATCAAAAACACCAGAGTAAAGAAGAAAAGTACTATCATTTGAAAATGTGTAATAAGAAAAATTAAGTTCATCATTTTTAAACTCATAATTACCATCAACAGTTTTTAAAAAAATAACACCAGACGAATCAACTCTTTTTAATCCATAAGTACCATCTGACCAGAAATATTCTAAATCTTTACAAAATAACACATCTGTACCATTCCATGTAGACTTAATAACTTCCCAGACACCAACAATCGAATAACTACAAGAACCATCATCTTCTTCTGCATCAGTATTATAATTTATTGCTACACTATCAGTACAACCTTCTTTCTTACAGCTAGTAGATAGCATAGATATGACTACAAACAATAATATAATTTTTTTCATTTTTAAAATCTTTAAATCTTTCGTACACTATATCGTTTTCGGCATTCCCCTTGCGAGTTAGTTATTCACAATCGCAAATATAAAAAATACCCTTTAAAACCCACCTATAACTCCTCCAAAGAGGATAGTTATTTTCATTTTATCTATTCCCCTCATGGTTGGGGATAAAGGAGTGGGTCAAAAAAAAGCCAAGCAAATGCTCGGCTTTAATCTAGTAAATAGTAACTAACAACTACCTTATACTTACCTAGCAAATCGCATTTTATAAGTAGCATTAACTTTCCCTTTACTTATATCCATTAGCTTTCCCTTTATCATTCTTTTACGCAAAGCTGTCAATTTATCTGTAAAAAGAATTCCATTAATATGGTCGTATTCATGTTGAATAACACGAGCGGTTAAGCCATCATAAGTTTCAGTATGCGTCTTAAAATTCTCATCCATATATTCAATCTTAATAATTGATTTCCTACTTACATCTTCCCTTAAATCAGGTATAGATAAACAGCCCTCATTAAACTCCCACTCCTCACCTGATTCTTCAATAATCCTAGGGTTAATAAATGCTTGTTTAACAATCACTTCATTTATCTCATCTTCATCTTCAAAAAAAGGAGTAGTATCAATTAAAAATAAACGAATTCCTTTATTAACCTGAGGTGCAGCCAAACCTACTCCGCTAGCTTCATACATGGTTTCCCACATATTAGCAAGAATAGTTTCAAATTCAGGATAATCTGGAGATATATCAGAACACTTCTTTCTTAAAATTGGTGCTCCAAAAGCAACTATTGGTAATATCATTATAGAATTGATTCGATAATTTGATCAACACTCATTCCCTCAGCTTCTGCTTTATAATTCATTACAATTCTATGTCGTAAAATTGGTTTAGCAACTGCTTTTACATCTTCAATATCAGGAGCATACTTTCCATTTATTGCAGCATGACACTTAGCGGCCATTAGCATAAACTGAGATGCTCTTGGTCCTGCACCCCATTCAATATATTGCTTTACTACATCAGCAGCTTTATCAGAGTTTGGCCTAGTTTTAGCTACTAAACTAACAGCATATTGCAATACATTATCGGTTACAGGTAATTTTGTTATCACCTCTTGACATTCCATTATTTGTTCAGCTGACATAATGGTATTTAAAGTAACCTCATTTTTAACAGTAGTCTGTTTTACAATTTGAAGTTCCTCTTCATAAGTAGGATAATCTAAAATCACATTAAACATAAACCTATCTAATTGTGCTTCAGGTAAAGGATAAGTTCCTTCCTGTTCAATAGGGTTTTGTGTTGCCAAAACAAAGAAAGGTTTATCCAATTCGTATCGCGTACCTGCATTAGTTACTGATCGTTCCTGCATAGCTTCCAATAAAGCCGACTGTGTTTTAGGAGGAGTACGATTTATCTCATCAGCCAGAATAATATTTGCAAATAAAGGTCCTTTTACAAATTTAAAATTTCTGTTTTCATCAAGTATTTCAGCTCCAACAATATCAGAAGGCATTAAGTCAGGCGTAAACTGAATACGGTTAAAATTAAGCCCTAAAGAATCAGAGATAGTTTGCACCAATAGAGTCTTTGCCAAACCAGGAACACCTACCAAAAGACAATGTCCATTACAAAAAATAGAGATTAATACTTGCTGTACAACAGCATCCTGTCCTACTATTACTTTTGCTATTTCATTTTTAAATTCATTGTATTTAACAACAAAATCATCTATAGCTTTAACTTCATTACTCATATTATTTACTCCATTTATTTGACAATTCACATTTAGTTAACTCGTCAGATAACTTTATGTAAGTTCTAGCAATTGTTTTACTCGTCCATTTCTCAAGCGTTACCTGTTTCTTAGCATTGATTGAATATTCTTTAATTTTTGCAAAGTCATCAACCAAATTTGCTTTATGCTGCTCAGTTCGTTTGTTTAACCTTAAAATACGGTAGGCTTTATTTTCGTCCTGCATTTGAATAACAGAAGGAGAAGAAACCTGAGTTTCCTTTAACTTTTCAACTACTAAACGCAAAGCAGGAGCCATATCTTCAAGCGTGTGTGAAGTAGACATAGTATTTGGGTTTAACAACAAACCTCCATTACTCTTATTTTCATCATCAGAATATTTACTTACAGCTTGGTCAAAAGTGATTATTTCTTCATTTATTTCTTTTGCAATGCTATCCATTTTAAGCTTTGCAGCATATAAAGCCGTAGCCGTTACTTTATTCTTAATAAGGATATGCCTTACATTAATTTGTTCACCTCTCCTTTCAATTAACTGTACAATATGGTATCCGAATTGGGATTCTACTACCTTTGAAATCTCACCTTCTTTTAAACGGAAAGCAGCTCTTTCAAACTCAGGAACTAAATCTCCTCTATTTACAAAACCAAGCTCTCCTCCTTTAATAGCTGAACCAGGATCATCAGAGTACAAGGTAGCCAACATTTTAAAATCTTCTCCTTTATAAACTCTATCTCTAAAATTATTTAGTTTCTCTCTAATTTTATCTTTCTGCTCATCAGTAATCTCTGGTTTAATCACGATTTGAGCTACTTCAACTTGAGTTGGCATAGTTGGGATTTCGTCATCCGAAAGTAAAGCATAAGATTCTTTTACCTCTGCTGGGGTTACCTTTAAAGATGAAGTAAGTTTAGTTTGCATTTTTTGTGCCATAAACTGATCTTTAATTACTTTTCCAAGTTCAAGTTTAATCTTTGCTATTGATTTCCCAAAATAATCTTCTACCTTCTGGATAGAACCTAATTGACTTTCAAAAGAGGATAGTCGTTGACTAACTCTATCTTCAACCTCATCATCTGAAACGACTAAACTATCCAGTTTTGCTTGGTTAACTAATAACTTCTGAAACAATAAATCTTCCACAATTTGACATCTAATTTCAGTTGACTTAGTATGTCCCTGCGATAAATACTGTAGGTATTGTGATTCAATCTCTGATGTAAGAATAATCTCATCACCAAGTACTGCCTCAATTTTATCAATTGATTGAGCTGATAGACTAAAGCTTGTTAAGGCTAGTAATAGAAAATAATATATTTTATTCATTAGTATATTTTAATTTTTTTCAAAGCTAAAGCATTCTGATATAACTCATCCTCAAGTTGCTTTAAATATTGTATTTTATTTTTATTTAGTAAAACATTACGAATTTTTTCGCGTTCCAAGGCTAACGGACTAATACTTCCTTTTATTTGATAATTCTTAATGTAAATATAGTGACGGTATTGCTGGTCTTCAAACCAAACCCCTTTTGTGTTCCCTAAAAAGTATTCTTCCTCAGAAATAAATTTAGGTAATTTATTATTAATGCTTGAAAAATACTGCCAACTACTATCTGCTAGATAATACTCCTTGGCAAACTGATGACAATAATCTGTTAGGCTTTCAATATCATCTGGCTTATTAGATTTATACCATTTTTTTAAGTTTTTAGATTTCGGAGCTGATTTATCCACAACAATATACCTGCCCATAAATATATTTTTAACTAACTTGAACTCTTCACGATACTGATTATAATAATCAGATATCTCCTTTCTGGTAATACTTGTATCAAAATTTTGATTAATCAATTCTTGCTGATATGCATATATTAAAAGTGAAGAACGATACTCAGCAATCTGCGCTTCATAATTTAACAGATCGCTACTTAAATTTATTTCAGCATGATAAATCATCAATTGCTTTTTAATCCAAAGGTTCATGTAACGCTCAATAAAAAAAGTACTATCTTCAGTTGCTTTAGGCATTTCTTTCAAAACTTCTGAAAGCAATAAATCTTTTTCGTTTACACTAGCAATAATTTGTTTATCATCACTATTAAAACAAGAAACAGTAAACGTTAGAAATGCTAGTATTAAAAATGCTTGCTGTTTATTCATTTACTGTTTAATAAGTGTGTAAAGCACTTCTTTATTAACACTTACATTATATTTTTCTTGTAATGAAGCAATCCATTCTACCTCCAAAGTATTTTGATAATCCGAAATTACTTTTCCTCTTGTTTCATTCAATTCCTTTAATCCTGACTCAAGTACTTCATGAATATCAACAATAATATAACTTCCATCCTTAGTTTTAATATCTCCTGCAATACCTAATTTCCAATCTACAGCATCAACATATTCGTTTTCTCCTTTTACAAATTTCTTAGTATTTATTTGTAAACTCAAAGGCGCATCAGTATTTATTTCAGTTAATATTTCAGCATCAGTAACATTTCCTCTATGCTTCTTGTATATTGCTCTTTTTACACTAACAGCAGTTGCTAAATTAATACAGCTATAAACAGTAGCATCTACTCTGTTTTCCCATGCATAATTACTGTTATTGGCTGTGAAGAATTTTTGTAAACCAATAGTATCCTCAACTGCCTTAGTCCATACTTTAGTATTTGTTAAATCAAAAAGTAAAATTCCCTCACGATATTCTTGTAATAATGCTTTATACTCTGGATACTTTGCTTCCAATTGACTTTCCTCATACGCTAACAATTCCTGATTTACAAAAGCTGTATACATAGCATCAATATCACTACCTACCGTTTGATTAAGTAAAATATAATTAACAAATGAGCTTACTCTAATTGTTTGTCCGTTAATAGTAACTAGCTTAGTATTATTTTTTGATGAAGAACTGAAGGTTCCTGTAGCTATAGTATTAGCTGCCTTCATACGAAAAGCAGAATAAACTTTTGGATTATTCCTAACTTTATACGCTTTATGCAATTTAGCAAATAAAGCTTGCTTACTTAACTCACCTCTTGAATCACTTTCAATTTTTCTTTTTAATTCTACTTTTATATCTTCAAATTTTGGAATTCCTTTTCTTTCTAATAAAGTAATAATGTGCCAGCCATATTCTGTACGGAATGGAACAGATACATCTCCTATTTCTTTTAATCCAAAGGCAACAGATTCAAATTCTGGCACCATTTTCCCAACACCAAAAGCAGGAAGACTTCCTCCTTTCACAGCAGTCGATCTATCTTCTGAAAAGCGCTCTGCTACATCAGAAAACTTCTCACCATTCTTAAGCAACTCCGAAACTTTATCAATTTTATCTTTTGCTTCATTTATTTTTTTATCATCAGACCCTTGCCCTGATTTGAACATAATATGTGCGACCTTAACATCTCCTACAGCTATACGTTTGTCAGTAACCTTAATAATATGATAACCATATTTAGTTTTTACAGGCATTGAAATTTCACCAACCTTAGTGCTGTAAGCTGCAGATTCAAAATCATATACCATCATAAAAGCAGTAAAATAACTTAAATTCCCATCATTAGTTAAGGCTGATTTGTCAGCTGAATTCTTTTTAGCAGCAGCAGCAAAAGAGATTGTATTTGCAAGTATTGATGAACGAATAGCTAAGACTTTATCATAAGCTTCCTTTTCTTGCTGTACAGTTGCCTTTTCATCAACTGCAATTAAAATATGACTTGCTTTTATATCTTGTTTCATTCTATCATACGCCTCAGTAAGCATATTTTCATCAAACTCCTTATTTTTCAAATAGGGTTTAGCTAATTGAGTTCTATACCCATCTAGCTCACTTACAAAAGCTGTAATTGTATCTAATCCTAGCTCATCAGCTTCTTTAACTTTTAACTTAAAATTAACAAACAACTGCATGTACTCGTCTAAGTACTCTTTTGTTAACTCAGTGTTATTATTGTTTTTATAAAAAACATTATTAAATTCCTCTAATGATATATTTTGACTATCAATAGTTAGTACATCCTGAGCTGAAATCACTAGAGCAAAAGCTCCACACAAAATACTTAATCCGATTTTTTTCATCTTATTTTTTAAATTTTATTTTCTACTATAATTTGGAGCTTCTCTAGTTATAATAACATCATGAGGATGACTTTCAGCAACCCCAGCAGCTGTTATTTTTAAGAACTCAGCCTTGCCTAAATCTTTTATTGTAGAGGAACCTGTATATCCCATTCCAGCTCTTAATCCACCAATCATTTGATGAATAACTTCTCCTAATGTTCCTTTATAAGCAACTCGACCTACAATTCCTTCTGGAACTAATTTTTTAACATCTACTTCTCCACTTTGGAAATACCTATCTTTTGAACCATCCTGCATAGCATCAATCGACCCCATACCTCTATAAGATTTGAATTTTCTTCCTTCAAAAATTATTGTTTCTCCTGGAGCCTCTTCCACACCAGCAATAATTGATCCTAACATAACCGTACTAGCCCCACCTGCAAAAGCTTTTACAATATCACCTGAATATCTAATTCCTCCATCAGCAATTAAAGGAATATTATGTCTATTTGTAACTTCAGCAACATCCATAACAGCTGTTAATTGAGGCACGCCAATTCCTGCTACAACTCTAGTTGTACAAATTGAACCTGGACCAATTCCAACTTTTACTGCATCAGCACCAGCATCAATTAATGCTTGAGCAGCAGCTGCAGTAGCAATATTTCCTACAACAATATCTAAATTAGGGAATGCTGATTTTACTTTCTTAAGCACTTCAACCACTCCTTTAGTGTGTCCATGAGCTGTATCAATAATAATAGCATCTACAGATACATTAGAAAGAGCTTCAACTCTTTCCATAACATCATCTGTAACACCTACAGCAGCAGCAACTCTTAATCTACCATATTGATCTTTACAGGCATTAGGGCGCATTCTGTTTTTAATGATATCTTTAAATGTAATTAATCCAACAAGTTGGTTTTCAGAATTAACAATAGGTAATTTTTCTATTTTATTTTCTTTTAGAATACTTTCTGCATTTTCTAAATCATTCAGTTCGGTTGTAATTAACTTAGCTGAAGTCATTATTGCAGAAATAGAAAGATTCATATCTTTTTCAAACCTTAAATCTCTATTAGTTACAATTCCTAAAAGCTTTACATCTTCATCAACAATAGGAATTCCTCCAATTTTATTTTCACGCATCAAAGCAAATGCATCACCAACAGTAGCTGATAAAGTTAAAGTGATTGGATCAAGAATCATACCGCTTTCTGAACGCTTTACTTTTCTAACTTCTAAAGCTTGACGCTCAATACTCATGTTTTTATGTAAAACTCCAATTCCTCCTTCCTGAGCTATTGCAATTGCCATCTTTGATTCAGTAACTGTATCCATTGCTGCAGCTACAACTGGAATATTTAAAGTAATATTTTTAGAAAATTGAGTACTTGTACTCACCATATAAGGTAACACTTCAGAATATGCAGGAACGACTAAAACATCATCATAAGTGAGGCCTTCTTTCATTATTTTATTATTCATAGTTGGTGTATTTAAAAAAAGTACGCAAAATTAACATATTATATAATAAAATAGTCTCTTAAAAAGAGACTATTTTATTACAATTAATTATTGTTATCTTACTAGAGTAATAACATCTGTTTTTCTAGTTATTTCACCGACCCCATTGATATATTGTAAATGGAAAATATAATTATCAGCTTTAACCATATTACCATTCAATCTACCATCCCAACCTTTTAATGGGTCGTTAGTAGTAAATATTATACCTCCACTTCTGCTAAATATTGTAAAAGAATAACCCTCTTCAGAAACAAAACTCGTAAAAGGACGGAATACTTCATTATGTTCATCTCCATTAGGAGTAAAAGTATTAGGAACAAAAATAATTGGTGTCTGAGAGACACAAGATATATTGGATAAACTACCTTCAGAAACTGGGCCATAAGGAGTAGAGTTCCCTTCAATTGCTTCAATATAATAACAGAACCTACCATTACCCTCACCATAATCAGTAACAATATCAATATGATATAATTCTTCATTAGGGTTAGTTACTCTATCCCAAGTACGAATTGGTAATAAATTAAAAGGCTCTCTATTTATTGATCGATACAACCTGTATTCCAAAACATTACCTAGCCACTTATCATATTCATTAAATACTAAAGTATTAGTATATTCTTCATCTAAAGCAGGATCAACTGCACTATAATTTACATTAATTTCTGCTTCCAACAAAATTGTTTGTGCAAAAGAAGTGTCATTAATAAATGCTGGATCATCAACCGGAGGTGCTGAAAGTCTAATACCACAAGTATCTACTGGATATACTCTATACTGATAAAAATTATCACTCGATCTTACAAATTCATCAGTATAATGAATAGTAGGTCCGCCAACAAAAGGAATTTCACCAATCTTTTTAAAATCATTCACATCACGTAAGGAACGCATTATATCATAATAATTAATAATTGCAGTATTATCTACCAAACAGTTAATTTCAACAAAACCATTATCATGATTTATACTAGCATATTCAATATAGTTATAATCAGGCTTTTTAGGTAAATCAGGAACAAGAAGTAATTGATTTGATAAAGCTGAAAAAATTGTGTCGCCATCATTTGCAACTATAAATATATTATACGAATATTTATCAATTAAGCTTGTTACAACATATTCAGTTATATCAACCAAATTTGTGTCAACTATTGTTGTTACTCCACTCAAATCAGTTTCTTCAACAACAACATTATAATAACTTACGCCCATCATCCAATTATTATATTCATTCCAGTTCAAAATTAAATCATGGGTACATTCATCTAAATCAAATGAAAGATAAATTGAATTATGATATGGAGTTGTAATTTTAGTGTTTCCACAGCTATCTTCAGCTCTAATGCTAAAAGTTTCAAAATATTGATCAGCAAATGAAGAACTATAAGAATAAGATGAATTTAGCCCACCAAAAACCGTATCAGTGGTTATATCCCCCTGTGAACCATTTAAATAAATAATATAATAATCTGCACCTGGTGAAGGAATCCATGAGATTACGGACTTACCACTAGCATCTACTGAAACATCAGTAATATAAGGAATCATAGGAGTCAAAGTATCTCCTAAATTTACAGTTCCAATTGATGATCTTGAAATACAACCAATTGCATCAGGAATTTCAACATAAAACTGAAGATCTTCATTACACTTAACAGCATCATACGAATAGGACAACAAAGGTGTAGTTAAGTAATTAGAAAAAAGAGAACCCGATTTTTTAATAAACATATCATAATAAACACCTGAGGTAATCAATAATGGATCGTGAATAGCATTCCAATCAAGAGTAGCTGAAACCCCAAAATCTATTGGAATTATATCCATAAAAATACTCTCTAAAGTATCAGAATGTAAATCAGCTCCTGTTGTATCACAACCATCCTTATTAGACAAAAAGTAAAATTGAGAAACAGTATTACCATTAGCTCCTACATGAGTATATGTATCTATAGGGAATAGTACACTATCAATCATTGTATAAGGACCTGCTAAACTAGTAGCATGCCAAACAAAAAAAGGTTCCAGTGTTGGGGGCGCAAAATCAACATATTTCCAAGTTAAATCAATATCTCCATTATCTTGAACAGAAATACATCTTAAATCAGGAATTGGAGGTGCAACTGTAATTTTAATAGTAGCAATACTAACTCCATTAGCAGGACAAAAATCATCATAAGCTTTAATAGAAAATGTAAAAATACTTGAGGAGTTATTACAACCAACATCAGCATAAATATGATTACAAGTAGTTTGCCATTCAAAGACACCACTAACAATTGCTGGGGCAAACAAATCAATTCCGAAAGGACCCGGAGTTATAGGTGGATTTGCTCCATTATTAAAAGTGGCACAAGGCGGGTTAGGACACCATGTATCAAGTATATAGTCTTTTGACACTTGACCGCCTGAAATATCCAATGTGATGTCCTGAGCAACTCCTCCTGCATATGTATCTAGGTCTTCTGCTTGTATATTAAAAGTAACCAAATCACCAGCATAAATCGTAGTGGAATGAGAAGGTAGACCTGCAGCATTTATAGTTGTGATCCAAGTTTGAAGACCTACTGGAGTGGTAATTATTGGAGGATCATTAAGCCCGTCAGTAGGAGGGTTAAAGCTACTACAATCCAACAACACCACTTGAACCTCTCTGTAAATTTCAGCTACAAGTTGTCCACATTTCCTAGCTTCAACTTTAACACATGTAACAAAAACCCCTGCAGTAGGAGAATTATAAGCTATCTCACCCGTTACAGAGTCTAAAGTTGGGTTACCAGGAATTGGAGATGTAACAGTGTAAGGAGGGTCAAAGGCTAGAGCTGTTGCATTTGGATTAGCAGGATCATAAGCACCTGAAGTACCTAAAGGCTCACCCCAAGAATATGTTAACTCGTCTAATTCATCGTCAGAAGCATTATGAGAGTAAGCAAAAGGATATCCTGTACATATAATTGTTTTGGCTAATTCTTTAAATTCAGGTGAAGAATCATAACATGGGCTTGAAGGCAAGTAAACTCCATTTGGAAAATCAGTATCATAAGCATACATAACTGCTCTTAAAGTCCAAGGTTGATTTGACATTCCATTAGTAATATTACTACTTCTTGCCGAACTTCCCCATGTAAAATGCCATCCTTGGGTTGGTGGATTACCAACTAATGTCATTGGGTCGGATCTCCAAATATATTCCTCTACAGCACCAACATCACCAGCAGCACAATCAAAACAAGCATTTCCTGAACCTGCTGATCCTATAGGAGTTGCCTGTGTGCTGGTTGATATAAAATTCATTAATATTGGGGTAGCGCCACCAAGTGCTGGGTAATTATGATGAGTAACTGTTTCTGAAACTTGCGAAAAAGTAATACCTGAACAGTCTCTATACACCTTCATTTCAAAAACATACTTACCTACATCAGGACCACCTTTTAGGCATTTCCAAGTTATCTCTCCACCCATAAAGTGAGATGAAAAGGATAAAAAACTAGAGAATATAAAAATTAGAACTATTATTATTTTTTTCATATTTTAAAAAAGAAATAAAGAATAAAATTAGTTTATTCTTTAAGTTAAAATTATTTAGATATCTGTATTTTCTTATTAAACTTCTTATTAGAAAAAGTAATTTCTAAAATATACAATCCATTCTTAAGTTTAGAAGTATCAATCAATTTATCGTATGAAGAATACAAAACCTCTTTACCCAATACATCAATAATTCTTAAGTAATCATATTCACCTTCAATAATCAAGAAATCTTTAGCTGGAACAGGAAATACATTAAAAGAACTAAGTTCATAGTTTTCAATACTTGTCCAAACTTGATTACCTGTAGTGAAATTATCAAAATCTTCAACAGATGATGCAGATCCATCTAAAATTACATTCGCCATAGCATCAGTAACAGTATATGCTAAATTAGCACCATTAATACTTTGTAAGGTATAACATTCATTAAATGTAAGTGGTTGAGAATTAGTAGCACCAGTAACACCTCCAAAACCAGAAGCGATAATAAGATTAGTGCTTACTTGTTTTAAGTACCATGAGTTGTCAGAACCACCAGCAACATCAATAGATAAATTTCCATCCCAATATGCATTATCAAAACCAAGATCAACTGCAAAAGAAATTACCTGATTATTTAAAGGATCAGTATCAACTACTCCATTAGGCATATCAACATCAATAGAAATCACATCATTATTCACTAAACCTGTTACAGGGTCAAGCACAACATCAACCATGTCTAAAGTAGTCAAATTAAGTGGTTGATATGAATTTGTTACGTTACTCCATACTTGATTGAATATAGTTGAATACTGAAAAACTCCATTCAGAGATACATCTATTTTTACTTCTGTAAGATTATTAAGACCATAATTTTGTAAAGTTATTACTGGATTTATAGAACTACAACCAGATGAAGCCGAACTATTCATAAAGCTTCTTGCATCATCATTAAGAGAAGGAGCAGGCAAGCAAGAAGTTACTAGTGAATAAAGACCTTGAGCTTGACCAATCACTGTTAAAGTCCTATCAGGACAAACTTGATAAACAGTAGGCCAACCAGATATAGCCCAATCATTTGAAATAGAACCACTGTTACCAAAACCACTAGCTGGATCTGTACAGATTATCGGATAAGGAGTTCCCGCAACCCAGTCTCCTTGAGAACTTCCTCCTCCATTTAGTTCTGCTACAGAACCTTCATCACCTTCAATAAAGAAAACCATAACATCATTCGTAGTGGAAGAATTTACACCAGGGTACCCTGTTGGACCATGATTTTCATATACATCTTTTAATGCATGAGAAGTGTGATATGACCAACAAGGACCACACCATACTGCAGAAAAATCAATAAAAACAGTGTAACCTAGGTCAGTATAATCTTCATAAAGCTTATGAATTGTTCCATTAAGATCAGTTAATTCAAAATCAGGAGCAACAGATCCATTAGGAAGCTGTGCAAATAAGCTTTGAGTTGAGAATAATGTCATTAATGCAATTAACATTAACGATTTGATTGATAAGTATTTATTTTTCATAATAATTGTATTTAATTTTCTACAAATATATATAAATTTACTATAAATAGACATTAATCATATATATAGTCTAAAGTATCTTATGCATTCAAATTCCTTAAAGAGATTATTTTCTTTCTTTCTGATTCATATTCCTCAGTAATTTCCTTTATAATTTCAGCAACAGGCATAATCTTGTTTATCATTGCTGAAACTTGCCCTACTTCCAGCTCCCCTTCTTCCAAATCTCCTTCAAACATACCTTTCTTAGCCCTCCCTCTACCTAATAATACTCTTAAATCTTCTTTACTTGCATCATTAGAATAAGCATCTTGTATTTGATTATAAAATTTATTTTTCATTAACCGAACAGCTGTTAATTCCTTTAAAGTTAAATCTGTTTCTCCTTCATCAGCATTTACTACTTTATTTTTGAAATTAATATGAGCTGAACATTCTTCAGAAGCAATAAATCTACTCCCTATCTGAACAGCATCAGCACCAAGAGCAATTGCCGCTAACATGGCGCGACCACCTCCTATTCCCCCAGCTGCAATTACAGGAATCTTAACCGCATCTTTAATCATAGGAATTAAACACATTGTAGTAATTTCTTCAACACCATTATGACCTCCTGCCTCAAATCCTTCAGCAACAATTGCATCTACACCAGCTTCAACCGATTTTAATGCAAACCTTTTACTTGCAATAACATGCACCACTTTTATTCCATGGCTTTGCAGCCTTGAAGTATATTTTTTAGGACTTCCTGCTGAAGTAAATACCACCTTAACTCCTTCCTCAATTATTATATTTATATGCGCTTCAATATCAGGGTACAAAAGCGGAATATTTACACCAAAAGGTTTATCTGTCGCTTGTTTACACTTTCTTATCTGCGACCTCAAAACATCAGGATACATTGACCCTGAACCAATTAAACCCAAACCACCTGCATTACTAACAGCTGAAGCTAACTCCCAACCACTACACCATATCATACCTCCTTGAATAATAGGGTATTTTATTCCAAAAAGCTCGTTTATTCTATTCATAAAATATATATTTGTTGCGTTCACGAAAATATAAATTTAAATAAATTATCAGATGAAAAACGATCAAATAATTTTTGATTTAATTGAAAAGGAAGATAGAAGGCAAAGAAATGGCATTGAATTAATTGCATCAGAAAACTTTGTTAGTGATGAAGTAATGCAAGCAATGGGCTCTTGCTTAACCAATAAATATGCCGAAGGATACCCTGGAAAAAGGTATTATGGAGGTTGTGAGGTGGTTGATGAAGTAGAGCAATTAGCCATTGATAGAGCAAAGGAATTATTTGGAGTTGAATATGTAAATGTGCAACCCCACTCTGGATCTCAAGCTAATTCAGCTGTGCTTCTAGCCTGTTTAAATGCTGGGGATAAAATCTTAGGATTCAATCTTTCTCATGGAGGGCACTTAACGCATGGATCACCAGTTAATTTTTCAGGAAAACTATACACAACTTCATTCTATAATGTTGAGGAATCAACTGGAAAAGTAGATTATGATAAATTAGAAGAAACTGCAATTGCAGAACAACCTAAGTTAATTATTTGTGGAGGTTCGGCTTACTCTCAAGATTGGGATTACGCTCGTTTCAGACTGATTGCTGATAAAGTTGGCGCTATTTTAATGGCTGATATTGCACACCCTTCAGGATTAATTGCTGCAAAATTACTGAATAACCCTGCACCTCATTGTCATATTTTAACAACTACAACACATAAAACCTTAAGAGGACCAAGAGGAGGAATGATAATGATGGGGAAAGATTTTGAAAACCCTTGGGGATTAAAAACACCAAAAGGAAAGACAAGAATGATGTCAGCAATTCTAAATTCAGGGGTATTCCCTGGATCTCAAGGAGGACCTTTGGAACATGCAATAGCAGCAAAAGCTATTGCATTTGGAGAGGCTTTAAAACCAGAATTCAAAATTTATAGTCAGCAAGTAATAAAGAATGCTAAACTAATGGCAGAGGAATTCATAAAAAGAGGATATAAAATTATTTCAGGAGGAACTGAAAATCACTGCATGCTTATTGATTTAAGAAATAAAAATATAACAGGAAAAGCTGCTGAAAATGCTTTAGTGCTCGCTGATATTACTGCTAATAAAAATATGGTTCCTTTTGACACTCAGTCACCTTTTATAACTTCAGGAATTAGACTTGGTACACCTGCAATTACGACTAGAGGCATAAAAGAAGAAACTATTCCCTATATAGTAGAATTAATTGACAAAGTAATAATGAATTATGAGGATGAAGCAGTAATAACTGATGTTAAAAAATCAGTAAATGAACTAATGAATAAATATCCTATTTTCGCTTAATTACATCATGCAGCCAATTGATTTAGAACAGGAAAAAAAGGATATACTAAACAAGTATAAATCGCTTTTGCGTGCCTGTGCTGATAAAATAAATAAAGAAGATAAAAAGGAAATCCGAAAAGCATTCAACCTTGCTATTGAAGCGCATAAACACATGCGTAGGAAATCAGGGGAACCTTATATCTATCATCCTATTGCGGTTGCTCATATTGCTGCTAAAGAAATTGGTTTGGGATCAACATCAATTATATGCGCTCTTTTGCATGATGTTGTGGAGGATACCGACTATACCTTAAAAGATATAGAAAAATTATTTGGCAAAAAAGTTGCTAAAATAATTGACGGACTAACTAAAATTCAGGATGTATTTGATAAAAATGTATCAATGCAAGCTGAAAATTTTAGAAAAATGCTACTTACTCTTTCAGATGATGTTAGGGTGATATTAATAAAGCTATCTGACAGACTACATAATATGAGGACTTTAGATGCTATGCCTAAAGCTAAGCAACTAAAAATAGCATCTGAAACGCTTTACCTTTATGCACCTTTAGCTCACCGATTAGGCTTGTATTCTATCAAAACAGAAATGGAGGATTTAGGACTAAAATTCACCAAGCCTGAGGTTTATAAAGCAATTGCTGTTGGATTAAAGGATACAAAAGAAGAACGAACAAAATATATTGGTAAATTCTGTAAACCTATTAAGGAAAAGTTAAAAGAGATTAACTTAGATTTTTCAATTAAAGGAAGACCTAAATCTATTTTTTCTATCCGAAATAAAATAGTGACAAAAGGAGTTAATTTTGACAATGTATTTGACAAGTTTGCGATTCGAATTATAGTAGATTCAACATCTGAAAATGAAAAATCAGATTGCTGGAAAATCTATTCTATTGTTACTGATTTTTACAAACCAAACCCTGACCGATTAAGGGATTGGATTTCTACTTCAAAAGCCAATGGATACGAATCGCTACACACTACAGTTATGGGTGATGATGGGAAATGGGTTGAAGTGCAGATAAGAACTAAAAGAATGGATGAAATTGCCGAAAAAGGCTATGCCGCTCATTGGAAATACAAACAAGAGGGAAGCAAGGAGAATTCATTAGATGTTTGGATTGACAACATCAGGGAGCTTTTAGAAAATCCTGAAACAAATGCAATTGATTTTATTGATGATTTCAAACTGAATTTATATTCTGGAGAAATCTATATATTCACTCCAGGTGGAGATTTAAAAACATTACCAAAAGGAGCGACAGCTCTCGATTTTGCTTTTTCAATACATACAGATGTTGGATTGAAATGTATGGGCGTAAAAGTAAATGGAAAATTAGTTTCGTTAAGTCACCAATTAGGCAGTGGAAATCAAGTAGAAGTAATCACATCAAGCAAACAAAGACCCAGGAAAGATTGGCTTAGATTTGTTATTACTGCCAGGGCAAAATCAAAGATAAAATCAGCCTTAAAGGAAGATCAAAAAAGAATTTCAGAAATAGGAAGAGAAATAGCAGAACGAAAGTTAAGGCATCTAAAAATAAAGTTTTCTCAACAAACTGAAACTGAGCTAATCAAACACTTTAATACTGGCACATCATTAGAGTTATACTTTAGATTTGGTAGTGGTTCAATTTCTAATACTGAGATAAAACAATTTTCAAAACTAAAAACTAATGGATGGTACCAAACAATTAGGAATAAAATTTATGGCCCTCCTGTTTTTAAAAGTAAAGAGAAAGTTAATAAAAAAGTAATTGTATTTAATGATGATGATGAGGTATTGGACTATGAAATGGCAAAGTGTTGCAACCCAATTCCTGGAGATGTTATATTTGGATTCCTAACTGTAGTTGATGGCATAAAAATCCACAGGTCAGATTGTCCAAATGCGATACAGTTAAGAGCAAACTATGCTTACCGAATTTTAAAATCAAAATGGATAAATAAAGATGAAATTGATTTTGTTGCAACAATAAGCATAAAAGGCATAGATAGTTTAGGGCTTATGAACAAAGTCACTCAGATAATATCTAACCAAATGAATGTAAATATAAAGTCGATAAATATAACAAGTGATGATGGAGTATTTGAAGGAATTATAACCTTAAAAGTACACAATGTAGCTTTCTTAAAAGAACTAACAACAAAACTTCAAAAAGTAGAAGCAATTACCTCAATTACCCGAACTTATAAACACAGTTAAATTTTTCAATCATTATTGAATATTTACCTTTACTAAATACCAATTTTTTATATTTTTGTTTTTTAATAACGCAATTGTGTCAAACCAAAAAATAATTGAAACCGTTACTGAGATATTCACAGAATATCTAATTGAAAACAAGCAAAGGAAAACTCCTGAGCGCTATGCAATCCTAAACGAAATTTACGAATTTGAAGGGCATTTTGACATTGAGTCAATGTATATTCAAATGAAAAACAAAAAATATCGTGTAAGTCGTGCTACACTTTACAATACTGTAGTAATTTTATTGGATTGTCATTTGATTAGAAAGCATCAGTTTGGAAAAGCACAAGCACAATACGAAAAATCATATTCTAACCGTCAGCACGATCACTTAGTATGCACAAGTTGCGATAAAGTAATTGAGTTTTGCGACCCAAGAATACAAGGAATTAAAAATGTAATTGAAGAAAGCATGAACTTTAAAATAAGTAGACATGCTCTTAATTTATATGGTCTATGTCAGGATTGTCAAATAAAGATAAATAACTAGTAATTTCAAAATAACAAATGAAAGCAGATGTTTTATTAGGACTCCAATGGGGAGATGAGGGAAAAGGAAAAATTGTAGATGTATTAACGTTAAAATATGATATTATTGCGCGTTTTCAAGGAGGACCAAATGCTGGTCATACACTTGAATTTGACGGAATAAAGCATGTATTACATACTATTCCTTCAGGAATTTTTCATCCTGGAGTTATTAACTTAATTGGAAATGGTGTTGTGATTGATCCTGTCATTTTCGAAAGAGAAATAATTGACATTAAAGCACTTAATATTCCAATGTCAGAATTGTTAATTTCTAAAAAAGCTCACCTTATTCTACCTACGCACAAATTGTTAGATGCTGCAAGTGAGAAAGCAAAAGGAAAAGAAAAAATTGGTTCTACCCTAAAAGGAATAGGCCCAACTTACATGGACAAAACAGGTCGTAACGGACTTAGAGTTGGTGATATTTCTGCTGTTGATTTTAAGGCTAGATATGAAAAACTAAAACAAAAACATATTCAGTTGCTTAATTTCTATGATTTTGAATATGAATTAGAGGAATTAGAAACAGCTTGGTTTGCTTCATTAGCAACTTTAAAAAGTTTTGATCATATTGAAAGTGAGCATTATATTCATAATGCTTTAAAAGAAAATAAAAAGATATTAGCTGAGGGTGCTCAAGGTGCATTATTGGATATCGATTTTGGGTCTTATCCATTCGTTACTTCATCCAACACAATTACTGCTGGTGCTTGTACAGGTTTAGGAATTGCTCCCAATAAAATTGGAGAAGTATTTGGGATTTTCAAAGCTTACTGTACTAGAGTAGGTAGTGGTCCTTTCCCTTCAGAGTTGTTTGATGAAGTAGGAGATCGATTAGCAAAAGTAGGAAATGAATTTGGGTCAACAACTGGTCGTGCAAGAAGATGTGGTTGGATTGATATTCCTGCTTTAAAATATGCAATCAATATTAATGGTGTAACACAGTTAATGATGATGAAAGCTGATGTATTGTCAGGAATTGATACGATTAAAGCTTGTACACATTACGAATTAAATGGAGAGCAAATTGATTACCTACCATTTGAGGACAATGAAAACCTTGTTCCTGTCTACAAGGAACTTGAAGGTTGGAAAATGGACTTAATGCAATTGGAAAATTTATCGCAAGCTCCTAAAGCAGTACATAACTATATTACTTGGTTAGAGGATGTGTTAGAAACTCCTATTTCAATTGTATCAGTTGGTCCTGATAGAAAACAAACTTTATACAGATAAAATTTGAAAATTCTATTTCATATTTTACTTTTATTTTTGAGTACAAACCTTATTGCTCAGGAAAGTAAAAAAATAGAAATTTTAAATGCTGACAACACCTATGCTAATGCTAATATTCATCCTGATTATTGGCGTTTAATTGGTAATGTTTCATTTTTGCACAATGACGCTATAATGACTTGCGATTCCGCTTATCATTATACCTCTGAAAATAAAATGGAAGCCTTTGGTGAAATTAAAATTAACCAAGGAGATAGTATTACCCTTACAGGAGAAACACTTACTTATTTTGGCTTAGAAAACAGAGCAGATATTATGGGAAATGTGGTGCTTATTGACAAGCACATGACCTTAAGAACTGAGCAAGTGTTTTACAATTTAAGCACAAATATAGCTTCTTACCCAAAACAAGGGAATATTATTGATAATGAAAAAATAATTAATTCAAAAAGAGGTGCATATCATTCAAACATTCACCGTTTTATTTTTAAAGATTCAGTAGTTGTTATAAATGAGGATTACAACATACTTACTGATAATATGCACTATAACTCAAGCAGTGAGGTTACTTACTTTTTTGGTCCTTCTTTTATCATCTCGGATAATAAAACTATTTATTGTGAAAATGGCTGGTACAATACAAAAACAGACATAGCACAATTTAGAGAAAATGCCTATATTAGTACTGAAAGTTACTTATTGAAAGGGGATAGTTTGTATTATAATAAAAACAAGCAATACGGAAAAGCATTCAGTAATGTTCAACTCATTGATACAATAGAAAATATGACAGTCTATGGAGGAATTGCTGAATATTTTGAAGAAGAAGAAAAAGTAATCATAAGTGAAAAACCTATGCTTGAATTACTTTTTGAAGAGGACACCTTATTTATACATGCAAAGCAGTTTGTTTCTCAGCAAAAAGAAGGTGAAAAAAAAATACTAGCCTACTCTAAAGTAACATTCTTTAAAACAGATTTTCAAGGAAAATGTGATTCCTTAAGCTATAACTTTACTGATTCAGTAGTAGAAATGTTTAACAGACCTGTGCTCTGGTCAGATGGCTTTCAAATAACAGCAGATAGTTTGCAATTCTTGGTACATAAAGGAAAAATATCTCGTATGTTTTTAAAGCCAAACCCTATGATTATTGCACAGGAGGATACCTTGGATTATAACCAAATAAAAGGAAAAGACATGACCGCTTATTTTACAAATAATAAAATGAGACGAATGGATGTAAAGGGTAATGGACAAAGTATCTTTATTATAAAAGATGAAAAAACTGAAGATAAAATAGGATTTAACTATTCCGAATGTTCTGATTTGATTCTCTACTTTAAAGAAAATAAATTAAAAGAGGTTACCTATGAAGTTAAACCTAATTCCACTACTACGCCCTACCAAGATATAGAAGAAAAAAACCGTTACTTAAAAGGTTTTTTATGGAGAGGTGCTGAACAGCCAAAAAGCAAAGAAGATATTTTTAATTAAATTACTTTGCTAACCTATAAGATATGATATTATGAAAGATACTAAAATGCTAAATTTTATTAAAGATATATTAATAAATATGCCATCAAACTGGTTAAATATAACAACCCATCGACTAGACATTTATGATGAAAAATTAGCCAAAACTCAATTCTTAGAACAGTTTGAAATCTTATTTAACAATAATAATTCTGAACCAATAGCACTAAGTGAATTACCTACCGCTTACGACTATATTCGATTAGGGCATCCTTTATCTTGTTTACTAGAATGGGTGATAGCTAACTTAAATAATATAAAATCAAAGAATGTAATAAGTTTTTCATCAAAGACGATTCCTATTTCGGCAATTCTAAGAAAGAATTTATTAGCTAATAAAAGTACCCAAATTGTTTTTACAGATGAATTACCAAAATTTATTGATTTTGAAGTTCTAAAGAATATTTATGGATATAAATTTGATTTAAAAAAAGTAGAGAAAGTAGAAGATATTTCTGCGTTTAATGGAAGTACCATTTTCATTTCACAACAAGATGAAATTAGTAATATTGATCTTAAATCAGACATTGACTTCTTTATCAATTTTCATTCTCAGTTTGGGAGTATCTTATTAGTAAATGGCGAACAAAATGAAAGTTATATTTCAGAAATTCAGCATGTACGCAGAAGGGAAACTATTGCTATGACGCCAGTTAATTGCCTTGCTAACTTAAATTCAATTATAAATAAATCTACTTCTGAATATAACAGGTATAATACTGAATCAGATAAAAAACTTGTTTTAGAATCAATTGCAGATATTACCGGTACAAATACAAAGGCAGTAGTAGGTTCTAGTGGTCTATCTATTCAGTATGCTATTATGATGGGGCTTATTCATGATGCTTTAGAAAATCATAAAGGGAAAGCTATCCGATTTATTGTTCCTCCAAATTGTTATGGTGGAACAAATGATCAAGCAAGACGAGTTGCTGCTTGTATTGATAATGTTGAAGTTATGGATTTACCAGTAGATAGTGGTAACGATATGGTAAGTAGTATTAATGTAGTTTTAGATAAAATTGCTAAGGAAGATGCTATCCCTTATATAATTGCTGAAATTCCAACTAACCCTAGAGTTGAGGTTCCTGAATTGATGCAACTAGAGAAAGTGCTAAGTCAACAGCGCAGAACAGTAACTGGAGAGTTGGCTATAGAACCTGCTTTTATATTAGATCAAACTTTTTGTCCTAATGTTCACTTTTTAGGTAAAGGAAAAATATTGTCAAAAGTTAGAACCATTTCGTATGTGAGTGGGTCTAAGTTCCCTAGTGGCGGAAAATGTACTGCTGGATACTGCGTTGGAAATACAAGAACAGAAGCATTAATGGATAAAATAGAATTGCACCTGACACTTTGCGATAATGAGGCTACAAATCTTCAGTATGAACTTTTGGCAAAGCAAATGCCATCTATGAATCAAAGAATTAATGATGCATACAAGAATACACGTGAATTTGTAAATTTCATTAATAAAACTCTACCAGAAGCAAAAATCAATTTTGTATCAGAAGAATTGGCACAACAAGGATTTACCCCTTCTGTGTTTTCATTAGACCTACCTACTAAAGGAACTACTGCTAAAGAAAAAGAAGAGTATAAAAGAAAGTTAAATCATGTGTTAATTAATTTGATGATTACTGAAATTCCTAATGAAAGTAAATATTGTGTAAGCTATGGGCAGTTAAACGGCTGTTATTGGACGATTCCCGCTACATCTACACAAGGAACTACTAAAGAAGGAGATAAGGATTATATAGCCCGTGTTGCACTTTCTCCTAATATGGATTTGGAACATCACAAAAAAGTATTTTTAGATTTTGTTGAAACTATTTAACTAATGCAAGATATTACACAAAGAAAAGACCTTGAGCTATTAGTAGCTGAATTCTATAAAAAGGTATTGGCTGACGATAAAATTGCACCCGTGTTTATTGGGGAAATACAATTTGATTGGCCAAGCCACTTCTCAGTTATTTGTGATTTCTGGGAAAACCTACTTTGGGGAGGGGAAAAATACAAAGCCAATTTAATGGAAAAACATTTGGATTTCAATAAACATACTCCTTTTACACACTTGCATTTGGAAAGATGGCTCTTACATTGGAATGCAACATTAACTGAAAATTTTAAAGGAGAAGCAGCAACTCAAATAAGTGAAAGAGCTGGACATATTGGAAGGCTAATACTCTTTAAAATTAGTCAATTATAACAAAAGAAGTCCTTCTGTTTCTCATTCTATCCTCTCCTAGAGGTTGACTTTCTCCAAAACCTTTATAGGTCAATTTATTTTCAACCTTAGCGCTTATATACTCAAATACAACTTTAGCCCTTTGTTGGGATAGTATTTGGTTATCTGTTTCATTACCCACATTATCTGTATGCCCTTGAATTTCAATCTGCAAATTGGGGTTTTTTTGAAGATAAGTAATTAATTTATTTAATTCAGCAAAAGAGCTTTCCTCTAAGGCATAGGAATTACTCGCAAAACTTACATTTTTAAGTATTACCTCCTCTCCTGCTTTGTTGGTAATGATATCCAATTCTAAATCCGCCAATGGTTCTGCTTGTAAATTATCAGGCAATTCAAACTGAAAGATATCCTCCTTTCCATAACCACTAACATCAGAAGTGTAATAAGCAGTTTTTCCATCACTTGATACAATTAAAGAATTTTCTGAATTGTGCGTATTTATTGGATAACCCATGTTTTTTGGAGTATTCCAATCTTGTTGACTATTAACTCTTCTACTAACAAATAAATCATCATCACCCATACCAATATGGCCATCAGAAGCAAAATAAAGTGTTAAATTATCAGGATGCAAAAAAGGAGACATTTCAACTTGACTAGTATTAATACTACTGCCTAAATTTTCAGCTGGCATAAAACCTTTTTTAGTAATTTCTGACCTCCAGACATCTTCTTTTCCAAATCCACCAGGACGATTACTTATAAAATACAAATACTTTTCATCAGGAGAAAAACAGGCTTGCGACTCCCATTTATTAGTGTTAACATTAGGACCCAAATTATATTCCTTAGACCAACCATTCTCCTTGGAATATTGTCTGATGTACAAATCGCAACCACCAATACTATTTACCCTATCACAAGCAGTGTAAACATACATAGTTCCATCAGCAGAAACCGTAATTGCACCTTCATTTTGTAATGTATTGAAAGGCAAAGAGCTTACTGTATTACTTGGAATGTCATACACAAAAAGATCCTCTTGATCACGAGTTTTATTCGATTCCATTCTTCTTGTAAAAAGTATTTTTTTTGCATCAACTGTTATCGCATTTACATACTCAGTCATAGGAGAGTTTACAAACTCACCAAGATTTTTTGCATCAAAATCAATAGGAGTTTTTATTGCCTTAATTGCGAATCGACAATTTTCAATATATCTATCAATTTTAGATGATAACTTGGACTCTTCAATATTGTTTGAAATTGTTTTTTCAGAATAATAAAGAGCTTTCTCATAAAAACCATTATTATAAAAAAGTTCAGCAACTTGTTCAATACCTTTTACATCATTAAGAATATTTTCATCATAAACTTTTAGTAGATAATCTGCTGCAAGCTCAATCTGATTGTCATTTGCATAAATAGAAGCTAAAAGCAAATTTGGTTTACTCCAATCAGATGATTTCTCTAGCGCTTTATTTGCAAATTTTATAGCTTTCTCAATATTACCTTCATTATTATATTTTACTGCCCTATCATAAGTTTTATAATCCTTTGTTTGTGAAAAGGAAGTTGCAGGGAGCAAGAATAGTATAACAAGAAAAAATCTCATTAAGGAATATTCATGTATTTATGGCTTTGCAAAGAAATGGTCCAATCCTTATTTTCTTTTACAAAATCAATAATCATTGGAATTATTTTTTCACGCTTACTCCATTCAGCTTGTAAGTATAGTTTACAATCATCTGTCAAACCTTCTCTTTGCTGTTCAGCCCAAATGAAATCATGTTTATTATTCACAATAACTTTTAACTCACTTGTTATTGGTTTTATTGCTGGCAATGGCGCTTGCATTTTTTTAGGAGACATACACACCCAATCAAAATCACCACTATATGGGTAGGCACCTGAAGTTTCCAAATGCACTTTTAAACCTTCCAATTTTAAAGCTGCAGTCAATTTATCCAAATTCCACATTAAAGGTTCACCTCCCGTTATTACAACAGTATCCACAGAATATTGAGCAATGCCTTTTAGAATATCAGCAATACTAGTTGGTGGATGCAAGTCAGCATTCCAACTTTCCTTAACATCACACCAATGGCAGCCTACATCACAACCACCAATGCGTAAAAAATAAGCAGCTTTACCTGAATAATACCCTTCCCCTTGAATCGTATAAAACGCTTCCATTAAAGGAAGCATCTCTCCACTTTCCACTGCTGATTTAGTTTGTTTATCCATATTGACAAAAGTAAGATAGTTTTTGGTTTTTAGTTTGTAGTTTTTAGCAATTTATTTCTTTAAGTTTGCAATACTAAAAACAGAAAAATGAGCAAGCAAATTATAGAGTGTGTACCAAATATATCAGAAGGTAGAGATGCTGATAAAATTAGAATTATATCACAAATAGTTGAGGAAATTGATGGAGTAAAACTTTTGAATGTTGATCCAGGAAAAGCTACTAACCGTACAGTAATTACTTTTGTTGGAGAACCACAAGCCGTAATTGATGCTGCATTTTTACTTATACAAAAAGCACAAGAATTGATTGATATGAGCAAGCATTCTGGAGAGCATCCCCGAATGGGAGCTACTGATGTTTGTCCGCTAGTACCCATTGCTAATATTAGTATGGAACAGTGTGCAGATTGGGCACACAAACTAGGGGAAAGAGTTGGAACAGAACTAGGAATTCCTGTTTACCACTATGAAGCAGCAGCAAAAGAAAAAAAGCGTGAAAATTTAGCCAACTGCCGAAAAGGAGAATATGAAGGTTTATCCAAAAAATTAGTAGATTCGGATTGGAAACCAGATTTCGGTCCTGCTGAATTTAATAAATCAGTAGAAAAATCAGGAGCAACAGCTATTTCAGCTCGTGACTTTTTAGTAGCCTATAACATCAACTTAAATACTACCTCTACAAGAAGAGCAAATGCAGTAGCTTTTGACATCCGTGAAGCAGGAAGAATAAAAAGAGAAGGTGATTCATTATCAGGAAAGATAATGAAAGATGAAAATGGAAATCCTTTAAAAGAACCAGGACTATTCAAAGCAGTAAAAGGAATTGGTTGGTATATTGAAGAATATGGAGTTGCTCAAATCTCGTACAACCTTACCAATATTAATATTTCCCCTCTGCATGAAGTATTCGATAAAACTTGTGAGCGTTCAATTGCTAGAGGAATGCGAGTTACTGGTTCGGAATTAGTTGGTTTAGTTCCTAAAAAAGTACTGATTGATGCTGGGAAACATTTTTTAAAAAAACAAGAACGATCAACAGGAATTCACGAAAGTGAAATAATAAAAATTGCTATCAAAACTTTAGGACTAGATGAATTAGCTCCTTTTGATCCACAAGAAAGAGTAATTGAATACATGCTAGAAAGTAATAGCAACAAGCCACTAGTAAATATGACGCTTACTGACTTTGCTAATGAAACAGCAAGTGAGAGCCCTGCTCCTGGAGGTGGTTCTATTGCAGCTTATTGTGGAGCTATGGGAATTTCATTGGGTACAATGGTTGCTAACCTTTCGGCACACAAAAGAGGTTGGGATGAAAGATGGAAAGAATTCTCTGATTGGGCAGAAAAAGGAATGGCTTATCAAAACACTCTTTTGGAATTAATAGATGAAGACACCAATGCTTTTAATAAAATCATGGATGCATTCCGATTACCAAAAGATACTCAAGCAGATAAAGCCAAAAGACAAGAAGCAATACAAGTTGCAACCCAATACGCAATCCTCACGCCTTTCAAGGTTATGGAAACCGCTTATGCATCTATGGAAGTAATGAAGGCTATGGCTGAGTTTGGAAACCCTAACTCAGTAACAGATGCTGGAGTTGGTGCACTTTGCGCACGTACTGCTGTAATTGGAGCTTTCTTGAATGTTAAAATTAATTGTGGAGATTGTGAAGATAAAACCTTTGTTTCAGATATCTTAGAAAGAGGACAACAATTAGTTGATGACGCTTGTGCCTTGGAAGATGAGATTATGAAAATTACGAATTCAAAAATAAATTAGAAATTATGTCAGAAGAAATGAAAGCTTGCCCAGTATGTGAATCTCCTTATGGATATTCTACAGGAGATGATTCCTATACATGTCCTGAATGTGCTAATGAATGGAATCCTAAAGAAGTAGAAATGGAAGGAGGACTAGTAGTATTGGACAGTAATGGAACTCGCTTACAAACAGGCGATAGCGTTATCGTTATTAAAAACCTACCTGTTAAAGGTGCTCCAAAACCAGTAAAATCAGGAACCAAAGTAAAAAACATCCGACTAACTGAAGGAGAGCATAACATCAACTGCAAAATTGATGGATTTGGTTCTATGCAACTGAAATCAGAATTTGTAAAAAGAGGTTAATCAGAAAGAAATGAAAGAACAAGAAAAGGAAACATCCGAAAGAAGTAAAATCAAAACTAATTTGCACCCAAGAAATAAAAACAGGGAGCAATATGATTTAGCGGAACTACTTAAGGAAGTTCCTGAGTTAAAGAAACACATTAAACCCAATAAATACGGAGAGGATTCAATCCGTTTTTCTGATCCTGCAGCTGTAAAACTACTTAATAAAGCAC
>Ga0308024_1000009_pt1 | contig 97047 bp, 91 predicted proteins | sample Neamet420_FD_201295 | JGI IMG/M metagenome (GOLD analysis project Ga0308024, IMG submission 201295) | Marine microbial communities from water near the shore, Antarctic Ocean - #420 | ecosystem: Environmental > Aquatic > Marine > Unclassified | place: Southern Ocean | collected 2014-10-03
TGCCATTCGGCCTAAATTTGGAGCGGGAAACCGGATTCGAACCGGCGACCCCGACCTTGGCAAGGTCGTGCTCTACCAACTGAGCTATTCCCGCTACATATCACTTATTAAGGCGTGTGATGAGCCTGCGCTATTATGACCCTAAACTCTAGTTTTACAAAGCGTTATTACTGGCATCCCGTAGGGGGTTCGAACCCCTGTCGCCGCCGTGAAAGGGCAGTGTCCTAGGCCACTAGACGAACGGGACGCTATAGCTCTGTAAAGAGTGGGCGCATATTATTGATTTTGCTGGATTATGTCAACTTAAAATTAGCATATGTAGTGTAATTTTGGGTATTTTGTAATTAATGCTAAATATTAAACACTAAAATACATCATGCGCGTTGTTGTTAGACAGCGTTAGATTGAGGGTAATAAAAGTGTGATGTTAAATCTTTAGAAAAAATGGAGCGGGAAACCGGATTCGAACCGGCGACCCCGACCTTGGCAAGGTCGTGCTCTACCAACTGAGCTATTCCCGCTACATATCACTTGTTGAAGGCTTGTGATTAACCTTTACTATTTAGGCTTGCAGTTATAAGCCAGAAGCCTATTAAAACGACTCACTTACAACTGCATTCCAAAAAATAGTGGTATCCCGTAGGGGGTTCGAACCCCTGTTACCGCCGTGAAAGGGCAGTGTCCTAGACCACTAGACGAACGGGACACATTCGCGGTTGATATTGCCTGTTGGCCGTACCAAACTGGAGTGCGCATATTAGTGATTGAGCTGATTTCTGTCAAGCACTAATTTGAAAAATAGTGTGTTTATTTCAATCACTTAGTAATTCATTGGAACTTAGCAATATATAAGTAAACTATTTGAGTTTGCGCGCCTCCTCAGACACAATGGTACCTCTGTTTTTTTTGGATGACCCTCATGGCCCTTACCCTTCATGGCGCACCACTTTCTCCGTTTGTGCGCAAAGTGATGTATTTATTAGCCCTGTCTAAAACTAAATATAAGCTCAAAATAGTCGTGCCTGGCTCGATGCCAGACGATTTTGTAAGCATTAGTCCGTTAAAACGCATCCCTGTGCTACAGGATGATCATTGGTGCCAGGCTGACTCTAGCATTGTATGTAATTACCTGATTGAAACCTTAGACCACGACGACCTAACACCTTTGGTGCCCACCAATGCTCAGTCTAGAGCACATATGCGTTGGTTAGAAAAATTTGCAGACTATGAATTGGCGCCATGGCTAACGTTTATGGTGTTTCAACAAAGGGTGCTCAAAGTGGCGGCAGGTAAGGTAGCCGATGAAAAGCGCATACAAGAAGCCTTATCTGTGCACATTCCTCCACTGTTAGACTACCTTGCAAGCCAACTAGGCAGCAAAGATTACTTTGTGGATAACTGCCTGTCTCTAGCAGACGTTGCTATTACCAGCCAAATGATTAGCTTTATGCACGGGGGGGAGCGCATTGATGCAGCCACTTGGCCCACATTGGCTGCCTATTTTGAACGCATGCTAGCACAGCCTATTTGGCACAGCCTAGTGACACGCGAACAAGTGACTTTGAGTAAGATTGGCATACCCAGAGCCACGCATTGACGCCCCTATTACGTGGCTATAGTTTAGCTGCGGGTGCTTTTTTAAGCGTCTTAGCTTTGGCCTTTCCTCCCCTTTACCCTGTTGCAGGTGTGTTGTTGTGGATCTTTGCCTTATCGTCTTTTAAGTTACTTGCTCACCGATCTTTGGTGCAGTCTATGGTGCTGATTGGTGTCGGGCTTTGTGGTCTGGGCTACAGCCTCCTTGAGGGCGCCTCTACGCCACTTTACAAGCTTATTAATAGCAATACTCAACTATTAGCCATGCTTGCAGCTGTGAGCTTTTTGAGCCTTATCGCTACACCTTCTAAACGCAGCAAAAAAAGATTACCTCCAGTAGGAAAAAAGGGCCTTATTAGCACCCTTGCTTCAGGGCACTTTTTTAGCGCCATTATCAACATCTCCGCATTATTGATCATTGCAGAAAAGCTTAGCGAAAGCCGCAAGATAGATACCCGCACTGCCAGCCTGCTCACCATTAATTTTGCAGTGTGTGCTCTTTGGTCACCTTTTTTTGCTGCCATGGCTTACACTTTAAGCCTGGTGCCAAACATGAGTCTGTTGGCGGTGATGAGCGTGGGCGCACCCATGGGAGTTATTTGTTTAGCCATGCTTTATTGGCTAAACCAAGGCCCAGAATCACAGCTGACAGGCTACCCTCTGAAAGGGCGAAATCTGGTTTTGCCCACACTTTTAGCAGTAGCTGTAATTATTGCCCATGATGTTTGGCCCGCCATTGCCATCACGCAAATTATTGCCATTAGCGCGCCGGTGCTGGTGATTGCGGTATTAACCTACGAGGGTCGATCAAAGCAATTGCATAGCCACATAGTGAGTCGGTTGGCCAATATGCACAACGAAATTACATTATTTTTGGCTGCTGGTGTATTTGCTATTGGTTTGGGGGCGCTCTTTAAAGTGATGCCACCATGGCTACCTTTTAGCTATTATGGCCCACTAGAGGCAAGCTTAACTTTAGGCTGTTGCTTGATCGCTGCGCGCTTGGGTGTGCATGTGATTATGATCATGGCGGTCATTGCTCCGCTATTACTCACACTAGAGCCAGACCCAAACTTGTTGGCTATGACGTTTTTATCAGCGTGGGGCTTAGGCAGCTCTATTAACCCAGTTTCAGGCACTTTGCTGGCCATGCAGGGCAATTACAACATTAGCGGCAGTCGCATTGCCCGCGCCAACACACTGCCCATAGTAGGGCTATATGCCATCAACTGTGTTAGTTACTATCTTTACTCGGTATTGAGCTAGCTGCATTTGCCTAATGGTCGCGTTGGTCGTGAATGACGATACCATCGTTAGGCAAACTACCTACTGCCTGCAAAACCACTTCCCCACGAAGGTGCAATACACTGCGCACGCCATCAGTAATTAGGGCGCTAGCTTCTGAGGATAGGTCTTTGCTTTCACACAACACTTGCAAGTTATCTTGGCCGTCTATTTGCATTACCTGCAAGCGCACCTTCACCAACGCCTCGTGTTTGGCCACTAGATCTGCCACCTGCTCTGGACGTACAAACATACCTCTCACCTTGGTGGCTTGATCTGCCCGTCCCATCCAGCCTTTTATGCGCTTATTGGTGCGCCCACAAGGGCTTTGCCCTGCCATAATGGCAGACATGTCACCTGTGGCGAAACGGATCAATGGGTAGTGTGGATTAAAGTTAGTCACCACCACTTCACCTACCTCTCCCTCTGCCACAAGGTCACCTGTGCCTGGGCGGACTATTTCTACATAAACATCTTCGTCTATAACCATGCCCTGTTTAGCAGGGGTTTCATACGCAATACTGCCAAGGTCTGCTGTTGCATAGCCTTGCAATACATTTATGCCTCGGGCTTTGAAAAAGTCTTGCTGTGCTGGAAAAAATGGCTCACCGCCCACTACTGCATGGGTCAAGGAACTAATATCAAGTGCTAAGCTATCCGCTTTTTCTAACACTATTTTCAAAAATGAGGGTGTGCCTACATAGGCTTTGGGCTTTAAGGACGCAATACTTTGAGCCTGCATGTCACTATTGCCGGTGCCTGCAGCTACTACTGGGCAGCCTAAGGCCTTTAATGCGTTATCGAACATCACCCCTGCTGGGGTAAAGTGATATGAAAAAGTGTTGTGGACCAAGTCGCCTTTGCGCAAACCACCAGCATATAGCGCTCTAGCAAAGTGCCAATGATCTGGCACATCAAAACCAGGCTCATTAATAGGGCCTGGGGATGAAAATACATAAGCAAGAGGTGCAGCTTCACTGCTCACCAAGCCACCAAAAGGCATGTTGTTTTTTTGTAGATCAATGAGGCTAGATTTACGCGTTATTGGCAAGGCAGCTATGGCCTGGGCCGAGGTAATATCGCGAGCATCAACTGATTGTAGAATATCTGCCCAAGCAGGACAGGTGGCTTTAGCATGGGCTACTTGAGCAGCTACTGCTTCAATTTGTTGTGTTTGACGAAGGCTTGCGTCGCGGGTTTCTAGGTCGTCATAAAAATCTGTCATTATCTGTCCTTTACGTGGATTAACCTAAAAATTTAATGCTACATAGCGCAGTGTAAGCTTTCTACAGAGCTATGATTAGGCTAACCAACGCTTACGTCGACGGTACTGTTTCACATCTCGGAAATTCTTTTGTGCGCCGTCACTTACACCTAAGTAAAATTCTTTCACGTCTTCGTTTTCACGCAAGTCGCTGGCTTTGCCATCTAACACTACGCGGCCATTTTCCATGATGTAACCGTAGGTAGCATAACGCAAGGCTACAGCTGTGTTTTGCTCAGCCAACAAGAAAGTGACTCCTTGCTCTTCGTTAAGCTTTTTAACAATCTCAAAAATCTCTTCCACCAACTGTGGCGCAAGACCCATAGAAGGCTCATCTAACAAAATCATATGTGGACTAGCCATTAGCGCACGGCCAATGGCACACATTTGTTGCTCACCGCCCGAGGTGTACCCAGCCTGACTTTTACGCCTTTCTCTTAAACGAGGGAAATAGTTGTATACCATTTCCAAGCTATCTTGGACCGCACGGCGTCCATCAGTGCGTGCGTAAGCGCCCACTAACAGATTTTCTTCTATGGTTAAATGCTCAAAACAGTGCCGGCCTTCCATCACCTGCACTACACCCATTTTCACAAGCTCAGCAGGGTTACGGGTGTTAATGTTTTCGCCTTCAAATTCAATACTACCCTTGGTGACAACGCCACGTTCAGAGCCTAACAAGTTAGAAATCGCTTTAATGGTGGTAGATTTGCCAGCGCCGTTAGCGCCAAGCAAGGCCACAATGCCTTTTTCATGCACTTCTAAAGATACGCCTTTCAACACTAATATCACGTGATCATAAATCACCTCGATATTGTTGATGGCGAGTATCGGTGCTTTTTCTGTGGTCATGATATTTTCCTATCACCAGCAAAACAATCTGTTTTAGTAAAGATTAAAAATCGAGGCGCCCACTTAGGATGGGCACCTCGCTTGGTTAAGAGATAAACTTAACGCTTAACATTCACGTGGAGTGATGTTGTTTTCTGCAGCATAAGCTTCAGAGTCAGCTTTGATAAGCTCACTAATTAGCTCAACGTCAGGTGCTTCAAAACCACCGATCAGCTTCCACTGACGGTCGTTAGCATCCCACTGCTGAATACCTACATTACCCGGGCCACCATGGTTAGAGCAGCTCACTGTAAATTCAGGACCAAACTCAGGCATACCAGCGGCAGCCATCAAATCGTTAGTCACGTCCAATGCTTCAAGACCATCGCGCATCATGCCCGAAGTAATGTCTTTAACACCGTGAATCTCTTGTGCTTTAGCCGCACCGGATGCTGCTAACATGGCAGAGTACATGCCACGGTTATACAACACTGTACCCACGTTAGAGCCATCGCCAGCCGCTAGGCCTGCGTCAACTACAAACTTCTGGATATCATCGTATACAGGGAAATCACTACCTACGTTATGGAAAGTAGCGGCCTTGTAGCCATGTGATGCCATGCCATCAAGCGCATCGTTGTCTGTACCAGACCACCAGATGCCAAACATTTGATCCATTGGGTAACGAATGTTGGCAGCTTCTTGCAAAGCAACTTGGTTCATTACACCCCAACCATAAAGGATGATGTTATCTGGACGTTCACGACGGATTTGTAACCACTGAGACTTTTGCTCTTGGCCTGGATGATCTACTGGGATCAAAGTCAGGTTGAAGCCTTCTTTTTCAGCCAATGCTTTTAGTGTAGTAATCGGCTCTTTTCCGTAACCTGAGTTATGGTAAACCAAAGCAATATTACGACCTTCTGCACTGCCACCGTTTTCTGATTTAATACGGTTAATAATGCGGCTAGCGCCAGACCAGTAGTTGGCTGGGAAGTTAAACACATGTGAGAAAACCTTACCATTGGCGCCAGAGGTACGTCCGTAACCCTGGGTCATAAGAGGAATATCATCAGCCATGGTTTTAGGGATCAACTGATAGGTAATACCTGTAGACAATGGTTGATAGGTTAATGCACCGTCACCCTTTGTGGCTTCGTAGCACTCCACACCTTTGGCTGTGTTGTAGCCAGTTTCACATTCTGGCACGGCAGTTTTAACACCACCAATTCCACCATCACGCTCGTTTAACAAAGTGAAGTAATCTGCATAACCATCAGCATATGGCGCTCCACCTGCAGCATAAGGCCCGGTTCGGTAGCTTAATGATGGAAATACCAGATCAGCTACAACAGGTGCTGAGACGGCTATTGTAGTCAACGCAATGGTTGCTAGTTTAGTAAATTTCATGTCGTCATCCTCCTAAGGTTTCGACTTATTTTTATTTTGCTCACATGAGCATGAAACAACACTACGTGGTTTACACCAAGCCTAAAAGGCTTCGTGCAAGCCTAGTGCGGGAACGGCCAAAGCCGTAATTTTTCTTTCAATACGCGAGCCATTTGCGCTAGGCCATGGGGCTCTACGATAAGGAATATTAAGATAAGGCCACCTACAATGATGAACTCAAAGTGAGCTGCCAGATCTGTTGGCCAACCCATGCCACCTACTAATATGTTTTTTAGTAAAACGGGCATTAAAACCATAAAAGCTGCACCTATGAAGCTACCAAAGATGGACCCTAGGCCGCCAATAATGACCATAAACAACACAGCAAAAGATACAGAGATGCCAAACGCTTCGGTTACTTCAGCAGCGCCTAAATACACAGAAAAGAACAAGGAGCCCGCAATGCCTATAAAAAATGATGACACGGCAAAGGCAGATAGTTTTGCTATTAATGGGTTTACACCGATTATTTCTGCAGCAATATCCATGTCTCGTATAGCCATCCAGCTGCGACCCAAACGCCCACGAGTTAAATTACGTGCTATCCAAGCCAAGCCAATTGCAAATGCCAAGCAAAAAATGTACCCAGCCACTGGGGTGGCATGAGGGCCGGTGATAATGACACCAAACATCTCACGCTGTGGTGCACTAATTTGGCCTGATGCAGAATAGTTGTAAAACCACGGCACTTTGTTAAGCAGCCATACTAAGAAGAACTGCGCTGCTAGGGTCGCTACTGCAAGGTAAAAGCCTTTTATGCGTAGGCTTGGCAAGCCAAACAATGCCCCCACTACAGCCGTAACCAAGCCAGAAAGCAGCACTACACTGACCATATCCATACCTGGAAATGAGGTCATGAGTTTATAGGTAGCATAAGCCCCTACGGCCATAAAACCGCCCGTACCCAAAGACAACTGCCCGGTATAGCCCACCAAAATATTGAGCCCCAGTGCCGCAATAGCCCATACTAAGAAGGGAATCATTACTGCATTGGCCATATAGTCTGTAAGGAACATAGGCACTACAATAAAGGCCACCAGCATTACAAAATAATAGCGCCACCGGTCAAACTTAATAGGAAAAGTTTGACTGTCTTTTTGGTAAGTCTTTTTAAAATCACCTGATTCGCGATAAAACATCTGTTACACCCTTTCTATAATCTTTTCGCCAAACAACCCTTGTGGCCTAAACACTAGGAACATCAGTGCTAGCACGTAGGCAAACCAGTTTTCTGTAGCGCCACCAATTAATGGACCAATGGCAAACTCAAACAATTTTTCACCTACTCCAATTATCAACCCACCAATAATGGCACCTGGAATGGAGGTAAAACCACCCAGCATCAATACTGGTAAAGCTTTTAAAGCAATTAAGGAAAGTGAAAATTGAACTCCAGACTTGGCGCCCCACATGATACCGGCCACCAAAGCGACAAAGCCTGCAATAGACCAAACGATCACCCATATAGTGCGCAATGAAATACCTACAGACAAGGCTGCCTGATGGTCATCAGCTACGGCTCTTAGGGCCCGACCGGTTTTGGTGTACTGGCTAAATATAGTCAATGAAACAACTAACACTATGGCTACCAAACTTGCCACCATATCTAGCTTATCCAGATACATGCCGTAGTAACGCTCGCCTTCTGCGGCCCAGCCTAGGGTGTACTCTTCTAACCAAATTGAGCCACCCGAGGGCAAACCTACGTCGAGGGTTTTGATTTCACTACCCCACATAATGTCGCCAAAACCTTCCATAAAGTAAGCTAAACCAATGGTTGCCATAAACAAAATGATAGGCTCTTGGTTAACTAAGTGATGCAATATGTAGCGCTCTACAATAATGGCAAACAACACCATCACGCCCACTGTAAGGATAATGGCTATGATCGTAGGCACTTGCCATCCAAAGTGGTGCATGTTGGTGCCAAAAATAGCATTAATGAGGTGTGAAAAGGGTATTTGTCCAGTTTGAATACCCACCAAAGTTAAGGCAGCAAACAAAGCCATTACACCTTGGGCGTAGTTAAAAATACCCGAGGCTTTAAAAATTAGCACAAAACCAAGGGCTACCAAAGAATACATCACACCCGCCATGAGGCCGTTGAGTATTACTTCGATGGTATATAAAAAATCAGCACTCATACATAGTCCCCTTAATGACTCACGCCAAGATAGGCATCAATTACAGTTTGATCGTTACGCACTACATCTGGAGTGCCGTCGCCGATTTTTCGACCATAATCCAACACTACCACACGGTCTGCTATGTCCATGACTACACCCATATCATGCTCAATAAGCACAATGGTGGTGCCAAACGTATCATTCACGTCCAAGATAAAGCGACACATGTCTTCTTTTTCTTCTACGTTCATGCCAGCCATAGGCTCATCCAGCAGCAGCATTTTTGGCTGCGCCGCTAAAGCACGACCTAACTCAACACGCTTTTGCAAACCATAAGGCAGACGCCCTACTGGGGTTTTACGAATCGCTTGTATCTCTAAAAAATCGATAATGTGTTCCACAAACTCTCGATTTTCAATTTCTTCTTGCTCTGCTGGGCCTTTCCACAAAGCCTGCCAAAACATGTTTTTATGCATGTGAGTAAAGCGGCCGGTCATTATATTGTCCAGTACCGTCATGCCCTTAAATAATGCAATGTTTTGAAAGGTGCGAGCAATGCCTTGATACGCAATTTGGTAGGGTTTCATGGCATGACGTTGCTTACCATCAAACCAGATCTCCCCTTGTTGAGGGTGATAAAAACCGTTAATTACGTTAAGCAGGGAGCTTTTTCCTGCGCCATTGGGTCCGATGATGGCGCGAACTTCGCCTTCCATCACGTCAAAGCTAATGTTACTGATAGCTTTGACACCACCAAATGACAAGTCGATATTTTTCAGCTCTAGCAGTTTTGAGGCCGCTTCCATTTTTTGCAATGGTTCACTCATGGCTTAGCTCGCTTGGGCTACTGGGTTATAGGTTTTGGCATCATGGATACTGATGTCACCGGAAATTGTACCAACACGACCATCTTCAAAGGCAACTTCAGTTTCAATAAAGCACTGGGTCTTGCCCTCATACAAGGCATCAATTAATACTTTGTAACGCTCGTTTATGAGTTTGCGCTTCACCTTTTTGGTTCGTGTCAGCTCACCATCATCGGCATCCAACTCTTTGTGTAAGATAAGAAAGCGGCTAATCTGTGAATGAGCCAACATTTCGTCATCAAGCAAAGATTCGTTAACTTCAGAAATACTTTGCGCCACCATTTTGTTCACTGCAGGGTGGCCTGCTAATTCTTGGTAGGATGCATAAGCGATGTTATTTCTTTCAGCCCAGTTACCAACTGCCCCTAAATCTATGTTGATAAAGGCCATACAGTCATCTCGGCCATCACCAAAGGTAACCGCTTCTTGAATATGAGCAAAAAATTTGAGTTTATTTTCAATGTACTTAGGTGCAAACATTTTGCCACTATTAAATGCACCTACATCTTTAGCACGGTCAATAATACGTAAGTGACCATTTGGCGTCATGAAACCTGCATCACCTGTGTGCACCCAACCTTCATCATTTTTAGTAGAAGCAGTAGATTCTGGGTTTTTGAAGTAACTGTGAAAGGCACCTGGACTTCGGTAAATTACCTCACCATTGTCAGCAATTTTTAGCTCTACACCAGGGCTTGGAGTGCCCACTGTGTCTGGAAAAACCTCACCATCTGGCTGCACAGTAATAAACACTGATGATTCTGTTTGGCCATAAAGCTGCTTTATATTGATACCTAAAGAACGGTAAAAATCAAATATCTCTCCACCAATGGCTTCACCTGCAGTGTAGGCCAAGCGGACACGGCCCATCCCTAAGGCATCTTTTAGTGGCCCATAGATCAATATATTACCAAGAGCATATTTTATTCGATCAAACAGGCCTACTGGCTTTTTTTCTAATAGTTTAATGCCTGTTGTTTTGGCCACTTGCATAAAATACTTATACATTTTGCGCTTAAACGGCGCCGCGTCTTCCATTCGTATTTGCACGTTAGTAAGCAAGCTCTCAAATACTCTAGGTGGGGCAAAGTAGTATGTGGGGCCTATTTCGCGCATGTCTGCTGCGACAGTTTCAGTGCTTTCTGGACAGTTAACACAAAAACCTATGGTATAAGATTGAGCATAAGAGAAGATGTGATCGCCAATCCAGGCGACAGGTAAATATGCAAGTATCTCTTCATTCTCTGTTAGACCCTCAAGTAAGCCACCATAGTAGCCAGTGAGCAAGGTGTTATCGTAGGTCAAAACCACACCCTTAGGCTTACCTGTGGTGCCTGAGGTATAAAGGATGATGGATATATCATCACCTTTACCTTGACTTACAAGCTCTTGGAATTGGTTTGGGTTAGCTTTACGAACGGCTGCACCTTGGGCTTGCACTGAGACAAAATCTTGAATTTTGATCTCTTCTGGGTCGTAGCCTTTCATACCTCGCGGGTCATCATAAATAACCAGCTCTACTGCTGGACAGCGGTCTTTTACATCTAAAATTTTGTCTACTTGCTCTTGGTCTTCGGCCACTATTACCTTAGCATCAGAATGTTCAATCACAAACTGCATCTCAGCTGCGACCGAGTCGTGATAAGTAGGCACTGGCACAGCCCCTAGGGACTGAACGGCACACATGGTCCAGTAAGTACGTGGGCGGTTGCCACCTACAATAAGTACAGTGTCTCCAGCCTTGACGCCGTTTGCCTGCAAACCTAGGGCAAAACGCTCCACCTCGTCAGCCACTTGACTCCAAGTCCATGACTGCCAAATGCCAAATTCCTTCTCCCGCATGGCGTCTTTATCAGTATACATAAGCGCATTATGAAGTAAGAGTTTGGGAAAGGTATCTAGTCCCGGCGCTGGATAGGTTGGATTTTTGGAGCTGGGGGTCATAGTAGATTCTACTTTAAGATATTCTTATTTTATTAAAGGTAACTCTCAATGGCTTTAATAGGTATTAGATATATGTCGGTTGATAGACTTAAGTCGTATTAAATTAGGGTGTCTATTGTTGGTGGTCAGCGGTTTTTTGATGAGCAATGACCGCCGGCCATTGACCGTGTTACCCTAGATACACTTGTGTTTACAAAGTCTTTTTAGCCCATTTAGCGAAGCCTATTTACCTATGTTCAGCAGCAGCTCACTGTTAATTATTTCTTTGGCATACTTTGCACTCCTTTTGGGTGTGGCAAAGCTTGGGGACAAACTACTTTCGTTTAGGCTATACGCAAACAGGCACCTTCAAGCGATTATTTACAGCCTATCTCTAGGTGTTTTTTTAACCTCATGGACTTTTTATGGCTCTGTGGGCCGCGCCTCTACATCTGGATGGGATTTTTTAGGCTCATATTTAGGCCCAATACTGTTTTTTCTTTTGGGTCATCGGGTGATTTACAAAATAGTGCTTATTGCCCAACGTGAGAACATTGGCTCTATTTCAGACTTTATTTCTTCACGCTATGGCAAGAGTAGACGTCTAGCCGTCATTATTACCCTCATCGCCACTTTAGGCATACTGCCCTATATTGCCCTGCAGCTTAAGGCGATTGACCTTAGTTATGCTGTACTCACGGCTCAAGATGGATTGCGAGAAACCCAAGCTGATATTTCTGTATTGATGATTGCCATTCTCATTGGTATTTTTAGCGTTTTATTTGGTGCACGCCAAGTAGATACCTCTGCCCATAACCCCGGCATGGTATTGGCCATTGCCGTAGAGTCTTTTATTAAGTTGATTGCATTTGTGACCATCGGGTTATTTGCGACCTATGTTATTAATGATGGGTTTGGTGATATTTTTTATCAATTAGAGCAACAAAACGGCATTGGCAGCTTGGCTGTGTTCGATCCATTTCGCACAAGTTTTATTATTGAGAGCTTTTTAGGCGTTATTGCAGTGATTTGTCTGCCTCGCCAATTTCATATGTTGGCCGTAGAGAACACTAACCCAGAACACTTAAATACAGCCAGGTGGTTGTTCCCACTTTATATGGTGAGCATGTGTGTGTTTATGATCCCTATTGCTTGGGCAGGCAGTCAGGCTCTAGCGGGCACTAATAGTAATGCAGATTTTTATTCTTTGATGATGCCTATGGCACAGGGGCAAACTGGACTATCCATCTTGGCCTATATCGGTGGCATTTCTGCTGCCATGGGTATGGTTGCTGTATCTACCATTGCTATCAGCACCATGGTGACCAATGACATTATCATGCCTTTTATATTGCATGTGCGAGCCATTGAGGTGTCTCAAAATAGAAACTTAGGCCGCTTGCTGCTCAACCTCAGGCGCTTAAGTATTTTTGCTGTATTACTTTTAGCATATGGCTATTATTTACTCATCGACAGTGGCACTGCTTTGGTGTCTATTGGTTTATCCGCATTTGTTGCCGTGGCTCAATTTGGCCCTTCCTTATTTGCTGGCCTTTTTTGGCGGGGTGGGCATGTACGCGGGGCCACTGTTGGGCTACTGGCTGGTTTTGCAGCTTGGATCTATTGTTTACTTTTACCTAATCTCACAGGCTTGTTACACCTATCTGGCAGTATTATTGGCAATGGTCCTTTTGGCATTGAATGGCTCAGACCTACGGCATTGTTTGGTTTAAAGCTAGATCCTATTTCCCATGCTACGGTGATCAGCATAAGCCTAAACCTATCGTTATATATTATTGTATCTAAATTAAGCACTCCTAGGCTCATTGATCGCATACAGGCTGATTTGTTTGTTGACACTTTATCTCAGTCAGCCTTAATCGAGGGGCGCAGGCACCATAGCGGCCTATGTGTAGACGACTTATTTACTTTACTAGAGCGTTTTTTAGGTTATCGGGCCACTGTGGAGTCCCTCAAACTATTGGCCATTAGGGATCCGCAGATAGATTTACATAAAAATGCACCTATTAATGCTCAACTTATTCGACATATTGAGCGCACCTTAAGTGGTATTATTGGCACCTCTTCTGCCAGAGCTGTAATGGAATCTAGCCTCAATCAAAAAGACGTCCATTTAGGTGATGTAGTATCTATCGTGGGAGAAGCAGCAAAGGCTGTTAGCTTTAACAGAGGTTTACTGCAAGCCACTATCGATAACGTGAGCCAAGGCATTACTGTAATCGACAAAGACCTTCGCTTAGCGATGTGGAACAAACGGTATTTACAGCTATTTGATTTTCCAGAAGGGGTGGTCATGGTGGGCACACCTATTGAAGAGATTATTAGACTAAGTGCATTACAAGGTGAGTATGGGCCTATAGATCCTACAAAGATTGTTAAGCTTCGCATGGCAATGATTACTCGAGGAGAACAGCACCTTAGCATACGGTATCGCGAAAATGGCACAGTGATTGAGGTACGTGGCCATGCCATGCCAGATGGGGGTTATGTGAACACCTATGTAGACATTAGTGAACAATATCATGCTGAGTCTGCCCTAAGACAAAGCGAAAAGGACCTTATTGAAGCTAACGAAAGTCTGGAAAAACGAGTGACTGAGCGCACCGAAAGCCTGTCGCAAGTGAATATTGAACTACAACAGGCCAAAGCTGAAGCTGATTCAAGTCACCAAAGTAAAACACGTTTTTTAGCCGCTGCCAGCCACGATTTAATGCAGCCCTTAAATGCTGCAAAACTATTTTCTACTGCTTTAGCACAACGCCAATCTGACCTCCAAGAAGACGCTCAAAGCTTGCAGCTTTCAAAGCACTTAGATGCGTCCTTAGCTAATGCCGAACAGCTAATTAGTGACTTGATAGAAATTTCAAAACTAGATGGCGGTAGTTCAGACCCCCATAAAAAGCACTTTTGCGCTGCCTCATTAATGCAACAATTAGCGGCTGAGTTTAACGTATTGTGCCAGCAAAAAGAGCTTACATTTCACCTTCAATGCAGCCAAGCTACGCTTTTCAGCGACCCTAATATGTTGCGCCGTGTGCTACAAAATTTTCTCACAAATGCAGTGCGTTATACTGAAAAGGGCAAAGTGCTTTTGGGTTGTAGGCGTTTAGAACACGGCTTAGAAATACAAGTTTGGGACACAGGCTTTGGTATACCCGAAAATAAGTTAGATGAGATATTTGTTGAATTTAAGCGTTTAGAGAGCGGTCCTCATGCACAAAAAAACGGCATTGGTTTAGGCTTAGCTATTGCCCAAAGAACAGCAAGAGCCCTTTCCCATCCTATAAGGGTTGTTTCTAATTATGATCGGGGCTCAATGTTCTCCATTCAAGTGCCTTGGGGAGATAGTGCGCTAATACCAAGCCATGCGGTTAGCAACGACTTACCCACCGATCAGTATCAACTTAAAGGGTTTAGGGTGCTGGTAATCGATAACGAGTTGAGCATTCAGCAAGGCATGCACTCCATGCTTAGCTTATGGGGGTGCAAGGTATACTGTGCAGCGACCGCAGCACAAGGATTAGAGCTAATAGACGAACTGCGTTTGGAAACCTTGCCACAGCTTATTTTGGCCGACTACCACTTAGACCAAAATTATTTGGGTACCGATGCGATTGCACAAATAAAACAAGCGATTACTCTAAAACTTGGCCAAGATACCCCAGCCATCGTTATTACTGCTGATCGCAGCTTTGAAATGAAAGCCATTGTTAAAGCCTCGGGCTTTGGGCTAATTCACAAACCCCTCAAACCTGCAGTATTACGTAAGCTTATTAATCGCTTAATTTAGTATGTTTCTAAGAAGGCTAGGCACAAGCTTTACATCGTTTGGTGATGAGGGTCTTCCACTTTTAAACGATTAAAAAAGATCACCGCTTGGGTGCGGTTAGTTACGCCCAATTTACGGAAGATTTCAGTCACGTGTGCTCTTACGGTGGCATCGGTCACTGACAATTCTGAGGCAATTTGCTTGTTATATAAGCCTTCACCTATCATGGTTAACACCTTTAATTGCTGGGGCGTTAACGCAGCAATGCGTTGTGTTGTTTGTTCGTTATCTATATCTTCGGGCGCGGCAGGTAAGTTCGCTGGGATCCACACCTGGCCTTGCAGTACCGCATTGATAGCAGCAGCCATATCTTCATTAGAAGAGGACTTAGGTAAAAAACCGCTTGCCCCTATATCAACAGCTTTGTGGATCACACTGGGATTATCATTACCAGACACAATCATTACCGGAGTCTCTGGAAAGAGCTCAACAACCTGAGCTAGGCCAGTAAACCCATGGGCGTCTGGAATATGTAAATCAAGCAACAAAAGATCCACTTCTAAACCTTTTTTTAATACCTTTAATAGCTCTAGCAAACTACCTACTTCCAAAACTTTTGCACTACCAAAGTGCTGCTTTAGGGTATGAGTCATAGCGGTACGAAATAAAGGATGATCATCAGCGATAACAAACTGCATAATTACAATTCCTTGGTACAGTGTCTTAACATGAGCTTTGGCAACAGCTGTGCTTGAAATTTACGCCCAAACCCAACGCAAAGGCTCACCAAAATCGTCATATATCCACTTTTTGGTGGGGCGACGGTTAGTTTTAATGGGCTCTGGTTTAGGTTGACGTCTTTGTTCTTTACGCTTTTCAATCGCCTCTATTTGAGAAGATAGCAGCGTTCGGGTTTGTACTTGCGTTGCGATTGCAGGGCGCTGCTGGTTAAAACAACCATTAACCAGCGCTGTTTCACCTTGCTCCACATGTTCCACACTTCCACCACTAGCCAAAAAGTTGGCAACATCTTGAGCTAACTCTTGTTTAACTTGATGTTTGTTAGGCGGTAACCTAAGGCGTGATTTTGGACTACTGGTTAGTGTCATATTGTGGTGGAAAATAGAAACGCAATCGTTAATCATAACACAGGTTTTATTTTGAGGTATGTTGTAAGCTTATCTAACAATACAAAGATGCTTTCAGATTTTTAGATCTGTACCACAGATTATCTTTTTAGCTTGTTAACACTATTTAACCAAAGGATATGACTCTCTATGGCTCCACTTGCCGTTAGTTATCAAAACATCATTGCTGCCAGCAAACGCATAAAGGGCCATGCATCGATTACACCTTTAATTGAATCACCTTTACTTAACCAGCAATTGGGTGGGCGTGTGTTGTTTAAGGCTGAAAATTTACAACGCACAGGTTCGTTTAAATTTCGTGGCGCTTTTAACAAGCTTAGTAAACTAGCGCAGGCTAAGCAACTTAATGGAGTCGTTGCATATTCATCTGGTAATCATGGTCAGGGAGTTGCAGCTGCAGCTGCGTATTTTGGCGTGCCCGCCACCGTTATCATGCCCTGTGACGCGCCTATGATTAAAATTGCGAACACCAAAGCCCTTGGCGCTAAAGTAATCTTGTATCAACGCCACAGCGAAGATCGAGATGCCATTGGTAGACAATTGGCAAAAGATCACAAGCTTACGCTTATTCCGCCTTACAATGATGCTGACATCATTGCAGGCCAAGGCACCATTGGTTTAGAGATTGCGCTCCAACTTGACACATTAAAGGTAACGCCAGACCAAGCCATCGGTCCAGTTGGTGGTGGAGGTTTGATGTCAGGCAGCGCCACGGCTCTTAAGCATCACTTTCCACACATCACCATGTGGGGTGCAGAACCTGAAGGGTATGACGATGCAGCACGGTCATTAGCCAGTGGTAGTCTGCTTGCCAATAAGACATCCCCAGCATCTATTTGTGACGCTATTGTAACGCCTATGCTTGGGGAGCTCACCTTTCCCATCATGCTACATTTTTTAACAGGTGCAAAAGCTGTGAATGATCAGCATGTATTGGAAGCCATGGCGGTGTGTATGCAGCAGTTAAAGATTGTGGTGGAGCCAGGAGGGTGTGTGGGGTTAGCGGCAATTTTAAATAAGAGCTTACCAGTGGCTGGAAAGACTAGTGTAGTGATTTTGTCTGGCGGCAATGTAGATCCAGCGATGCTGAATCTAGCATTGGGCCAGTAGGATTATTCTGCGGGTGTTATGTCCACATTTACACTCAAGAATTCACCTGAGGTATAAGGGATAGTGGTGGTCATTTGCCATACATTACCACCGAACTCAATGTAGGTTTTGTATCCAGTTACTTGGTTTACCGAGCGTTGCTGCATGATCACATCACACACTTCTTGTTGATTATGACCCACAATCACTTGCTTACTTTGACCGCTTTTATTGGCAATATCAGCACCAGCGATGGCACCAAGCAAAGTGGCTGCGTCCTTGCCTTTGCCACCGCCTACTTGATTACCCAAAAGGCCACCAAAGATTGCACTAGCCACCACATCAGCGGTTGAAGCTTTTTTGCCTCCTGCTTGAGTGCCATAAATAGGTATTTTTTCTATTCTACAAGATTTAACTGGTACTTCTTTGTACACTTCAGACACAATTTCATCAGAAGCTTGTAATACCTTAACTAACATTGTTTGTGCATGGGCTGCACTGGCTAAAAGCATGCTAAAGGTCACTACTCCAGCACTCAAAACCACTTTTTTAAACGCCTTGCCTGTGCGTTTTTGAACATTTTGACTGAATAAATTTTCCATCTAGTTTTCCTTGATATTACTATTCTTATACATAGACTAAGACAATACTAAATAATTCCCTTAGCCTGTGTCAAACTAGGTAAAGATTAGCGTGATCAACTCACCAACAACTCTAACCAATGTTTAACGGGCACCAAGGCAGCGCCTCCAAGGTGCAACTGACAACCAACATTAGCGGTGACAATAAGCTGAGGCTGATCAATTGTTAGATCCTTGAGCTTTTGTGTGAGCAGTTGCTTACTCAGTTTGGGTTGCAGCAATGAGTATGTACCTGCTGAACCACAACACAAATGATCATTGTTGGTCGCTGCAGTATCTATGCCTAGATCTTCCAAAAGTGTTTTAACCTTGTTAGGTAGTTGCATCGCATGCTGTTGGGTACAGGGGCAATGCACTGCCACTTTTCCAATAGCTGCCTTTGCTTTTATGAGCTGTGATTTAAGTGGCGACAGGTCTTCATTATCCAGAATTTCAGAGATATCTTTAGCAGCAAGCGAGACCTGCTTGGCTTTGTCTGCATAAGCTGGGTCATCACGCAGCATATAGCCGTATTCTTGTATCGCCGCTCCACATCCTGAAGCAGTAATCACAAGTGCCTGCGCACCAGCTTGTAATTCTGGCCAAACTAAATCAATGTTATGTCTGGCCTGACTTAAGGCTTTTTCGTGGGCATTTAAGTGATGGTTCACAGCGCCACAACAACCCGTTTTATGCAGCACTTTAAGGGTAATATTGAGCTGATCCAGCACCTGTGCTGCGGCAATATCTGTGTTGGGCGCTGCGCTGGCTTGAGCACAGCCTGGCAAACTAAGCATTACCCTTTGATGCTGTGTTTTTGGAGCCCTAAGTTTAACCACAGGTAAGGGAATGTGGTGCTTTATTACTTGAGGCAATACCGGCCTAAACAGCTGCCCCATTTTAAGCATTGGGCCAAACCTAGATCGGTAAGGCAGCACTTGACGCAAACCCCAACGCACAAGCTTTTGAGACATAGCTCGTGGCACTTTTTGCTCTACCACTAACCTGCCTAAATCCACCAAGTGGCCATACTCAACCCCCGAAGGACAGGTGGTTTCACAGCTTCTGCAGGTAAGGCAACGATCTAGATGATCACGGGTTTCGTGAGTGACAGGCTCGCCTTCAAACATCGCTTTCATCATGTAAATACGGCCACGAGGGCTGTCACGTTCATCCCCTAACAAGAGGTATGTAGGGCAGGTAGCTGTACAAAAACCACAATGTACACAAGCTTGTAATATGCCTTTAATAGGGTCAAATTGAGACTGATCAGCAAATTCTTTGGCAATTATTGTTTTCATCGTTTACATCCAAGAATACACGCGGCCTGCGTTTAAAATGCTTTGGGGGTCAAATGCGTGTTTTATGCGCTGCTGCAGGGCTTGCTGGGGAGCGCTTAGGCTGCCATAAACCTCATTCAGGCGATTACCCCCTTGATATTGCTCTAACCCCTTTAAAGGTGAGTTTGAGATTTCATCCAACACCCAGCGCTGGGCCCCTGCCCAATTGATCAAACAGGTGTTTGGAACGGCACTAAGTGGCGCATCATTTGCTCCACTCCAGCGCCACAATATTTGAGAATGTTCTCGCTGCACTAGCCTGCCTTCGTTTAACCTTTGCCAGAAGTTTTCTGCCGCCTTTGGCCCAAGTTGCTCACCACCTAAAAATACCCTGGCTGCTTCCACACCACTGTGACCACCTTGTAGACGCACATAAAGGAAACCTTGGCCCTTATCATTAAAATGACACATACCCGTGATCGGCAGACTAAGGTTAGACCACCGCTGCATTGCTTCTAGAGCTATCTGCGCTGTCATTGCAAAGGTTAAGGTGTGGCTCGCCTTGAACGCTGGTAATAGCTTGATGGATACGTCGGTAATAACTCCTAAGCCGCCCATTGCACCGCACTGTAAACGAGACACATCAAAGCCTGCAACGTTTTTCATCACCTGACCCCCAAACTGCATGGCCTCTCCAAAACCATTGATGAGTCCTAAACCCAACAGGCTATCTTTAACACTACCAAACCATGGCCGCGATGGCCCACTCTGATTGGCAGCCACTGTGCCACCGATAGTCGCCTCACCAAAAAAGGCTGGGGGTTCAAAGGGTAGCCTTTGTTGTTCTTGTGCCAACACTTCATTAAGGTGCGCAATTTTGGTGCCTGCACGGGCTCTGATAACCAACTCTGTAGGGTTATAACTAAGTACACCGGCATGCTTAGAAACATCAATCACCTGTCCTGCAGTGCCTCGACCAAGGTTAGTTTTGGTCTTACCCGCCTCAATTTTAAGGGCCGTTTTAGTAGCGTAGGCATGTTCAATTTGTGCCACCAGCTGTTGAGCTAAATCACCCATTTTGCAAACTCCGGTATTCTTGGCAGTATTTGAGGGTAGGTATACCTTTTCCAGGATTTAGTAAGTCCTCACTATCAAAGGCTGCCTTTAACCGCCGGAACTGTGCCAACTCTGCATCTGCAAACTGATAGGGCATTTGAGGCATTTTTTCTAACCCCACCCCATGCTCACCGGTGATTGTGCCTCCCACATCTACGCACAGAGTGAGTATATCGCCACCTAGTGATTCAGCTTGTTCAAGCTGGCCATCTATACTTGAATCAAACAAGATAAGTGGGTGTAGATTTCCATCTCCTGCATGAAAAACATTCGCTACTCTAAGGCCATAGTGTTGTGAAAGTTCTTTGATGCGCGTAAGCACATAGCCCACTTTGCCTCGTGGGATGGTGCCATCCATACAATAATAATCTGGCGAAATACGCCCTACTGCAGGAAAAGCAGCCTTTCTACCTTGCCATAAGGCTTCAGCCTCAACTGCATCTTTAGCAATACGAATGCTTGTGGCTCCGTGCTGTTTAAAGCATTGGCTAACCACTAATAGTTGTTCTTCTACTTCTGCATCAGTGCCATCTAACTCACAAATCAGCAGTGCTTGGGCGTCTGTGGGATAGCCTACTTTTACAAAATCTTCTGCGGCACTTATGGCTAAGTGATCCATCATTTCCAGGCCCGCTGGAATAATGCCCTGCCCTATAAGAGCTGCTACCGCATCACCTGCATCAGTTACACTGTCATAGGCTGCTAAAAGCACTTGCACCCTAGGTGCCCGTGGTAATAGTTTCACCTTTGCTTCAACCACTACACCTAACAAACCTTCAGAGCCTACAAATAAACTCAACAGATCCATCCCAGGTTCATCTAAGCCATCCCCACCTAAGGTAATAAGCTGGCCTTGTATCGTCACTAGCTTAACTTGCAAAAGATTATTCACAGTAAGGCCATATTTAAGACAATGCACACCACCAGAATTTTCTGCTACATTACCACCAATAGTGCATGCAATTTGTGAAGAGGGGTCTGGAGCGTAGTAAAGGCCAAAGGTTTCTGCTGCTTCAGTGAGTGCTAAATTGCGCACCCCTGGCTGCACTGTAGCTGTGCATGCTTGAGGATTAATGTACACAATATTGTTGAGCTTGGTCATCACCAACAACACCCCTTGGGCATGGGGCATAGCTCCAGCACATAGACCTGTGCCTGCGCCTCTGGGTACCAAAGGCACACGGTGCAGGTGACATAAGCTCAATATGGCTTGAACATGATCTACGGTTTCAGGAATCACTGTAATGAGCGGCAGTTGTTGATACACCGCCAATCCATCACATTCAAAAGGCCTTTGGCTTTCTGTGGAAACAATGATGCATGATGCTGGCAACAACTTTTTCAAAGCCGCAATAAGCGAAACCACATCTTTTTTTTGAGCAGCTTGGCTGACTTGGCCCTTAGGTTGGCTGAATGAGGAAGGCATGAATAACACCTAAAATATTATTTATAAAATTGGTAATGATTTATTACCAATTACTTCAATTAGATTATCATACATAAAGACTTTACCCTAAGTTTTTGCAGCAGTCATGTCTGTAATAATCACACGGAAATGAACACAAAAGGTTTAATGATGAAATTTAATAAAAGGCCTATCAACAAAAAAGCGCTATGCAACCTTTAGAGCTGCATAACGCTTTTTTTCAAAAACACTGTCAAACTACTTTACAGTAGTTAAACCCAGTGCCTGCCATGTTTGCATGCCACCACGGAACCACTTAATTTTGCTAGCAGGGTAACCAAAGGCTAATAAGGTCTTCATGGAAGCTGGAGATTGACCACACCACATGCCGTTACAGAACAATACTAAAGTTTTTGCATTAGAGTAATCAAATACGTCTGACACCGTGCCATTTACGATCGCTTCATCCACTTCAAACTCGTCAACATCGCCAATCAAAGCAACGTCCATTTGGTTAAGCATAACGTCCATTATACCTTCGGTAGTAGCGCCCTTAGCTGGAGTTAAGCTAACCCAAGAGATATTAACTGCTCCAGGAATTGTGCCTTTAGCAACCCAATTGGGTGTGCGTGAGTCAATCACTAGGATGTTTTCATCTGCTTGCATGCGCACTAGGTAATCAATCACTTCTAGCTCACCCAATGTGTCTACACCTGGTGCGAAAACCATAGGCTGGATACAAAATGGAGGGCAAGGGCGCGAGGTTAACGCAAAGTCTTGGGTAATCATGTTGGCGTTGTCTTGCACGCGCATGAGTTCCACATTTGAACCTTCATGCATGATGGTAACAGCGCTCATGCCTTTAGTGATGGCTACAGGTTTGTTTTCAGCTTGAGCTACACTGGTCATCGATAAGGTTGACACTAACATAGCAGTAGCCACCATAAACTTTGGTAATATCGTCATTATTTTCTCCAAGGGCTATAGCCCAGTTAGTTGCTCATAAGATTGAGCTATTTGTTGTTGTAAATAAAAGCCATAAAAATCAGGTGTCACCAACCCAATAATGTCCTGCCCTATACGTTCTCCAGAGCGTGGATCAAGAAATAGCACGGTGGGTGAAAAGTCTGCAGAAAGGGCCTGTGCTAGGTTTTTTTGCGTTGTCGTGTCGGCAGAAAAATCTGTCACCAATGCCAATGAATTAAGATCTATACGTCGAACTTGAAACATGGGTTCCCATTTTTTGTCTTGGGTGAGTGGCAATAAAAAATTATTTTTAACACGCTTACAAAAACTACAATTTTCAATTTCGGCCACCAAAATTAAAACTCGGTCTGGCGACAATGAACTACTGTCTTTGAGCATAGAAAACGGGTCGTTTGCACTGGCATTGCCAATAGGCAACCACAGTATGATTAATAACAAACCGCTTAATTTTTCCATAGACCGTTTAATACTCATTGGGCTTTAGTCCGTTTCAGTTAGTGTATCAATGCTGTCCACTATAGCTTCTACAATGTCGTCAGAGTATAAATCACGGAAATAGTGATCTGCACCATCTACTAGGATGAACTCTACGTTTGAAAGTTCGCGGTTCTCTAGCTGTTCTGGTAAGTCCTTAACAACGTCATCTTCGCTGCCTGCCAAAATGACAGTGTGAAGACCACCGTCCACTAAAAGGTCTGGAGTGTTAAGTGTTTGTGGCGGATTGTAGTAGGACAAAAAGCTAGATGCTTTTACCTTAGGTGCATTCCTACAGTAGATAAAGCTTGTAGGCTGTGGCATCCATCCACCTTCAGGTTGCTGTTTTGCTAGGTCAATAAGGTCAGCTAGACGCTTTTGATAGCGATTATAGTAGCTAGCCTCCATTGCCTGTGCGTTCCAAGTAGCAGGAGCCACTAGTACTTGGCCTATTACAGTAGAGTCTGGATTTTGGTTATAGGCTGCCACTTGGCTGCCGCCTCTTGAATGCCCAGCAAGCAAGACTTGATCTACGCCTTGCTCCTTAAGCCATTCAATCCAAAGTGCAATTTCAGCTACTGCATTTTGATGACGATGTTGGTGAGGTACGGCACAGTCATAAGTACCGTGGCGATTATCCATGCCAAGACTTAAATTAATTGCCAAGCTATTTAGAGATTCATCTTCTAACAGTGACTGCAAATTGGCAATAATTTCCATGCCATTGTGAGCCAAAGTTCCATGCACAAGCAGTACCAATGGGCCATCATTAATGCTATTTGAAGCGATGTTCAGCTGTGCATTTAAGCGCAACTGGTCAGGTTTGATTGTAATTTCTTGCGCACTTGCTGCAAAGCTCATAAAGCCCGCAGCCAAGACTAGCGAAGCTATGGCTGCACGTTGGGTAAATTTATTCATAACCACCTCTTTAAGCCTTGTAACCTGGGTTGCCTGCCACGTTAAGTAACACGGGGGTATTAAGCTTATCAATTTTAACTTCTTGTTGATCCCGTAAATGTTGAGCTACAACATCCCAAATATCATCACCTTCAGAGCGGGATCCAACCGTAGCCCAGCCTGCAACACGATAGGTTTTACTGGCTTCAATCACAGTACCATTATCTAAACGCATTTCATCAATACGAGAGCCCATTGCTGCTAAGGGATCACAACGGTAATCTAAACCACCAAGCCTCACCATGTCACCACCAGATTGTAAGTATGGTTCTGGGTTAAAGATGTTATCTGCCACATCTTCCAATATAAGTTTGATCTCTGCGCCTGTCATGTCACGAGCGTAAGTTTCTGGATAGGTGGTCGCCGTTTGGTCTAGAACCCTTTCCATAGTGATCGTTTGTCCCTGCAATACACTGGTACCCCAGCGAAAACCAGGTGATAACGAAATTTGCGCGTCATAGTGGCTGCGTAACGCATCACAAATGACCTGGTCAAAAGTACCGTTGAAATTACCTCGGCGGTAAAGCACTTCGTCTGCAACAGCAAGCTCTTCATCCATCCAGCCTGCATATGGTGCACGCTCTGCAGCAATAAGTGCTGTCATTTGTGCATCTGCTGGTAACAAATCAGAGAACACAGGTAATAGGCGATAACTAAAGCCTTTGACTTTGCCTTTGCCAATGTCTAAGTCCAATACACCTAGAAACTTACCATTTGAACCTACGTTACACACCAAGGTGGTATGACCATTATTTTTTACTTGTGTGGGTGCTGGTATCCCATCATGAGTATGACCACCCAAAATAGCGTCAATACCCGTAACCCTCTGGGCCATGGCAACGTCAACATCCATACCGTTATGTGAAAGTACCACAACAGCATCAACACCTTGGTTTTGACGCAAGTCGTCAACCAACTCTTGCATCATTTCGCCATTAATATCAAAACTCCAATCTGGCACAAAACGCGCGGGGTTAGCAATTTTTACCCGTGGAAATGCTTGACCAATAATGGCTACCCGAGAACCACCCATCTCACGAATGCTATAGGGTTTAAACACCCGCATAGAATCTTCGTCGTAAATATATTCATCTGCTCCATCAAATAGAGCGTCTTCGGTAATCAATACGTTTTGGGCTAAAAACTCACCATTAAACTGGCTAATATTTTGCAAAATTTCTTGCTGGTGATAGGTGAATTCCCAGTGACCTGTCATCATATCTACGCCTAGCAAGTTACATGCACGAACCATGTCCATGCCACGAGACTTGTAGTTAATACCTGAGCCTTGCCATGTGTCGCCACCGTCAAGCAGTAAGGTGTTTTCACTGCCATAGCTTGTCCGTAGTCTATCCACTAATGTCTTAAGGTGAGCAAAGCCACCTACTTTGCCATATTCTTGAGCTGCTTGTTCAAAATTCAAATAGGTAAAGGCATAGGCCTCCATTGAACCAGGAGCAATACCAAAATGATCAAGAAATTTATTACCTACGATATGTGGGGCTTTGCCATAGGCTGAGCCAATACCTAGGTTGATGCTAGGCTCACGAAAGTAGACTGGGTTGAGCTGGCCATGACAATCGGTCATGTGCAGCAAACGTGCATTACCAAAATTAGGCACTTCATAGAAATCAGCGGGTTGTTTTTGTGCTGCATAGCCTTGGCTCGGCAAAACACCTGAAACTGCGGCAATTCCCATTAAACGAGCGAAGTCGCGACGGCTAGTAGACATGATTGATTCCTATGATGACCTAATTGAGCTTAAATAAATAAGCCCACCGAACTGCTGTTTCAACAGAACGTGGGCTTTTGTAGTTTATGACTATGGACCTTAGTTAGGTACAGCCATTATCCACTCTTGTTGAGATTGGTGGTACTGCGCAATACCCATACGTGAATGGTATTGGGCACGGGCAGACAGTTGCATAGACTTACGAAAGTCACCAGCTTCAAGGGCTTTATTAGCCGATTTAAGCAAGCCTTTAGTTAAGGTCCAACCAAAGTCTACCGCAAGTACGTCCGCATACATTGCTTTAGCATCTGCAAGAAGCGCTTCAGCGTTGGCCGCATTTGCTTCTGCTGCTGCTGCAACTTCTTCTGGATGATCTGTAGTGTAGGTTTGACCTTCAAAAGTAAAACTGTGACCTTTACCATACATGCCACGCTGCGCATTGAAGGCATCATCAAAGGACTGAGCAGCAACGCCGCCAGATACCATCATCAACGCTGCCACAAGGGAAATCGTCTTTTTCATGTTGTTCTCCTCGTCTGCTTATTTACGTGCGCCAGGGCCATTAACGACTAACCCATTCGACATATATGTTTGGAAAAATTCTAAGTTACGTAACTTTTCACTTTGAGCTTTCTGTGGCACGCCACGTACATTTTTCTGACAACCGCCATAACGGCGCTGCAAAGTACCTAAGTTACCCCACTTAGAACGGAACACAGGGAAGTGTGTCACATGACCTAAGGCAGGTCCTGGTAGGTCTGCACGAATAAGAACTTTAGAACCTGCAACGTGGCAGTTAGCACAGCTCATATTCAATTGACCACGACGGGTGTAAAAGCTTTGCTTACCATCTAGGTATGCAGCTTTAGCTTCATCGTTTGGAATTTGCACGTCAAATACATTGTCACGGGAAGTGTAAGCCATGTAGGCAGAAATCTGAGCGATTTTACCTTTCTTCCAACCTAGCTTTTTCTCACCATTAGCTTCACGGCACTGGTTAATAGCTAACTCTAAAGTCACTACCTTACCTTGAGAATCTTCCCAACGAGGGAAGTTTTGGCGAATACCAACTCCACCGTTGGCAAAACAATCTGCATAAGACTTACCATTGGCAAAGGCTGTATTAAATAGTACTTCACCTTCTTCAACGTCAAACTCATAAGGAGGAAACTCTTCAATTTCTTCCCATTGCTCTCGTGAGCCTGAATCTAGGGCATAAATGCCATTGACATAGTCATCTAAGGGCACTTGTGGAAAGCGCTTTTGGAAAAAGCTTTGCAGTGCTATGCGATCCGCTTCTGGATCTACTGATGCCAGAGTGTTACCGCTGGTAGCAGCTTGAGTGATACTGGCTACAAGCGCTAGGGATGCGCCGGCTAACAGTGATTTTATTATTTTCATTCTGATGCCTCTTGCTATAGAGTCGCCGTTACCGGCTACTTAATTTTGGCGGTTTCCGTAGCGCTAGCGCCCGTGTTTTCCGTCCATGTCATTTGCAATTCGTCACCTTTAGCGCCACCAACAAAGGTGAAAGCTAAGTATGGGTTCTTAGAAATAGCAGTACCCAGATTAGTTTCCATAACAGTTTTGCCGTTATACGAAACATTTAGGGTTTGAATAAACTTAGCAGGAATTTTTTGACCACTTTTATCTTTGCGGTTACCTGTTTCCATAGCGTGCTTCGCCATGATCTTTACTACTGTATTGTCGCCTTTGGCTTTTGCTTTGGCGCGTAAAATACCTTTTGCCATGATAATTTCTCCTAGTTCGCCGTTAGCCGCCGCAGCCGCCGATTGTTACTTTCACTTCTTTAGAAGCACTATATTCACCACTGGCCGTTGTAACTACTGCTGTTACTTCAGACGTTTTGCCCATACGGATACGGCAAGACACGTTGGCCAAGGTACCTTCAGGAATAGTAAACTGTGCTGCCAATGGCTGTGGGTTATTAGCCACAAATAAAGCAATACTAGTTACACCAGCCAGGCTGCTTTTCACACTTACAGGAACAACAGCGCCGTTTTCAGCAATATCTGGTGCTTTAAGTGTAACTTCTGCACTAGCACTTGGATTAGCACTGTACAAAACGTCCATAGCTGCTTCTTGTGATTCTGCTTCAAATGCTGCTTTAGACCATGCTGCCATAGCTACACGCGGCATTAGCACGCCCATACCGGCAACTAAGCCACCGGTAAAGACCGCTTTTAAAACACTTCTTCGATTCATCATTGATTTAGTCCTTTGCCATGTTTAGTTAAATGGCACTGAAATATAGTTTAGTACTGATACAAATATGCCACGATGGCATCGATATCATCTTCTGACAAGATCCAATGCTTTCCAAATGGAGGCATTATCGTTGTCGGATTCTTTACAGTTGGATCCCAAATTTGCATTCTCAACACCTTAGGATCTGGAAAGCGAGCTTTCATAGCCAATAAAGGTGGGCCTTGATTTCCTGGCAGCTTAGCATCTGGGTCAGGGATCATATGGCAGGCAATACAATTACCAGCTTTCTTATTCAGATAAAGCGCTTTACCCTTGGCTATTTGGTCAGCAGAAGCATCTGCTAAAGTGATGGAAGATGCTCCAATCAATACCAAACCTAGTAATGCGTGCTTTATTATGTTTTTTCGCATTGGTTTTTCCTCGTTTTTTTCTAAATGAAACGCCAACGTTAGTGTTGGGATTCCACCATAAATAGGACCGCGTTGGTCACTGCTTCGTCTGACAAATCTGCTCTGCCACCTTTAGCTGGCATATAGCCAGCGTTGCCAGCATACCCTTCTAAAGCGTGGGTAATAAGTAAATCTGTTCCTTGCTGAAGCCGTTGCGTCCATGCACCTGCATCACTTACTTTCGGTGCACCTGCCAAACCGTTAGTGTGGCAAACACCACATGCGGCTTTGTAAGTTGCTTCGCCAGCAATCGCTGCCGCACTCATTGCCACAGCTTTCTTGGCAACTGGTGCTACGATTTCTTCACCGGTAATAGACGCTTTTCGATCAGCTTCTTTACTGGCTTCTAGGTCATGCTGACCTGAATGGCTTGAGGCCGGTGCATCAGCACCTTCGACAAAATGTCCAATAGGTGTCACCCCAGCCAATGAACCTTGCAGCATCATTTTGTCTGGGTCTGCACAATCTACCATACAACGTGGGTTGCTAACATCTGGACGATCGTCTACAAAGAAGCCATCTTCATTTGGCATTGATACCTGAGCTAAATTTTCGTTAGATAACTCAAAGTCTTCTTCGATGATATCGTTCATGTAAAGCACATAAGCGGTGATATCATACACTTGCTGATCATCTAAGCTCATCGGCGCTGTGAACGGCATAGCACGGCGAATGTAGTCAAACAATGTGCTTGCGTACGGCCAGTAGCTTCCTACTGTTTTAACTGGGCGTTCTTCTGCCAAGGTACCTTCACCACCGGTCAATACTGGCCAGCGACCTTCACCTTCGCCAAACACACCATGACATGAGGCGCAAAAAGTTTCGTAAGTTTCTTCTCCATTAACAGCGTTGCCACTGCCCACTGGAAGACCCATACCATCTGGACGAATATCAATGTCCCAGCCCGCAATCTCTTGTGCAGAGGCTGATGCACCAATATTGTACTGTTGCGCATAAGACACACCCGAGGCTAAAAAAACAGCCAAAGCTAAAGCAAAGGTAGACTTAGGTGATTTGAACATTTTTCACCTCGCCTGTTGGAGCTACTTGCCACGTATGAATAGAGTTTTTGTGATAGATAGAATTCACGCCGCGTTGTTCTCTAAGTTGAGCTAATGTTGGTTGTACATAGCCTGTGTCGTCATAAGCTCGGCTTTGAATCAGCCAAGGTTCACCTTGCCACTGGGTAGTGAAACCAAAACGAGTCAGCGCTTTATCAAGCACCAGTCCTTTTAACTTTGCAGGACGCCAAGACACTCCTCCATCAAAAGAAACGTCAACACCTTTAATGGTGCCACGACCTGTCCAAGCCAAACCTTCAACTTCTATAAAGCCTTTTTGAAGTATTGGGTTTTCTGGGCAAGGAGAGGTAATGACCGAATTACATTCTTGCACAAAGGTAAATCGACGAGCACGGCCGTCTGCCATTAAATCTGTGTACTTCGAAGTTTCTTCACGGTGATGCCAGGGCTTATCACCTACTTCGATCCGGCGTAACCACTTAATAGAAGTGTTACCTTCCCAACCTGGGTTCAGCAGGCGCAAAGGATACCCTTGCTCTGGACGTAACATTTCACCATTTTGGGCATACACAACCAGGGTATCATCGAGAATTTTTTCGATGGGTATGGACCGACTCATGTGAGCGCCATCAGCACCTTCAGCTAGTATCCACTTACCTTCAGTTTGAACACCTGCAGCATCTAAAAGCACCTTTAAAGGCACCCCTGTCCACTCACAGCAGCTCAACATACCATGGGTAAATTGCAACGCTTCCATTTGTGGGCCACGCCATTCCATACCACCGTTAGCTGGGCACTCAATAAACTTAATCTCTGATACCGAAGGAAACCTCATTAAATCTTCCATGGTGAAGATTAGTGGGTTATCCACAAGGCCATGAATCATCAAGCGATGCTCATCTGGATTAATATCAGGTACACCAGCATGGTAACGCTCAAACACCAAACCGTTAGGCGTAATTATACCTTTGAGATCTTGAATCGGACTCATACTAATCGATGAGATAGATTCAGCGGTTAGCCAAGGCACGGTGCGACGAACAACTTGCGCTTCATGGCGCGAAGGCATCCCATATGGGTTTTCTACTACGCCTGTTCCTAGCTGACGCCCCCATTGCGGCTCGTTAGGTGGCAAGTTATTAGACAAGGCTGAGGCTGAGGCTATTGAGGCGCCGCCTACAGCAGCGGCTCCAGCAACATAGCTCACTCCGCGGCGAAGGAAATCTCGCCGGTCGTTAATACTAAGGTGCTCACTGGCCCCTTGCATCGTTTCCATCAGTTTTTGGGTACTCGGAGTGGTCATAAACAAGATCATTAGAGATAGTTGATATGACAAGGATACTGAAGATAAGGCAAGTAGATCAAGCGACTAAGGTCGCATATTCTAAAACAACCTAAAGAGCATAAGCTTATATAATTAATTCATATAACCAATGGAAAAATGTACTGTCTTTAATATGCTATCTTGTGGTCAGTATTAATTAAAGTGGTTATTTGAATGGTTTTTTGCAGAAGTGCCTTGTGGTTGATTCTTTTCTGGGTAGCTCCATTGACGGCTTGGGCTCAAGCCTACGCACCCCAAGAAGTGGTTTACCATGTTAACTACGGTGAATTAAATCGTATTAATGCTACCTTTGGCAATATAAATAATCATATTGAAGCGGTTGGCGAAGACGCTGTTGATATAAAGGTAATGGTGCATGGGGCAGCACTGGAATACTTTATTGAAGCCAAAACTGACACAGACAAACAAATGGCATTGGATAGCCTCCGCTTTCAGGATGTGCAATTTTTAATATGCAACAACACCCTATTAGGTTATAAACTCACTCGGAATGACCTCTATGATGTTAATGAAGAAGACATGGTGCAAGCAGGCCTGCCTGCGATCGTCGCCTTGCAACAGGCAGGGTATTTTTACCTCAGGCCTTAGCTCCTTATTTTTTCAATCTTTTAACAAAAGCACTGGGTTTTTTTGCAAGGGTCATTAACACACCTGATATAAGCTCATTCGTTTCTATATAGCCGCTATTTAGCCTCATTTAAAATGCTATAGATGTGTTTTTTGTCCAAGAACACCCTATAATTATTAGCTATTAAACTTAAACTGACCTTATATGGATTACGAGCAGCTCATCTTAGGTATTGGCACCCAATCTTTACAACTTTATCTAGGCTTGGCGATGGGTTTAGCCTTTGGTATTGGCGCAAGTGTTAGTCACTTTTGCCTGCGCAGCCTGGTCATGGACTTGTCAGTTTTCAAGTTTACTGCCCAAAGCTATACCTGGTTATTAGGCTTAGTTATCGCCATTATCTTCACCCAGCTGCTACTGACGGGCGACGCCAGTGATATAAGTGAGGCACCTGTTATTGCTGCTCAAGCTAGCATAAGCGGCTCTATTCTTGGTGGCTTGATGTTTGGCTTTGGCATGGTTTTAAGTCGTGGGTGTGCTTCACGACAAATTATATTGATCACCAGTGGAAACTTAAGATCACTGTTCACCTTTGGGGCTTTTGCAGTTTCTGCACAGCTTACCTATGGCGGCCTACTTGTTCCGTTTAGACAAAGTGTGCAGGATTTGTGGCGCCTCGATCAATCCCACAGTCAGCTACAAGATGTGGTGCCACTTTCAGCCACACTAGTGATACTTATTGGCACTGCCGTTGCCTTTGCCTGCCTCATCGCTCTGATTAACCACAAGGCATGGGCGCAGATTATTGGCGCCACGATTGTAGGCCTTGCCATTGCATTTGGCTGGTATGCTACAAGCTTTGTTGCGTATCACACCTTCAATGAAATCTTGCCGCAGAGCATTACCTTTAGCGCACCCACAGCGCAGAGCCTAATTACTATAATGTCTCTTGATGCACCATTTATTCGGCTTGCCGCGGGCCTTCTTCTTGGCTGCTTTGCTGGCTCTATAATAGTGACCGTTTTACGACAAGACTTTAACCTACAAAGCTTTACACCACAGTTACCTATGAGGCGTTATTTATTGGCCGGCACCTTGATGGGTGTAGGCTCAGTGCTTGCCATTGGCTGCTCTGTAGGTGCCGGTTTGTCTGGCACTGCAGTTTTGGCAACAGGATCTATAGTAACACTTACTTTCATTGTGGCTGGCGGTCTAATAAGCGCACGCTATAATACGTAATACAGCTACTTATTTTAAATACTGAGCTTACCTTTATGTCTTCATCCACCCTACAAGCGCGCTTGTTTACCCTGCGATCCAACAAACTCTTCGAAGTGTTTGTGGTGAGTATCATTTTACTTTCTGCCTTAGTCATCGGCGCTAAGACCTATTCAATGCCTCCAGGCTTGATCACTTTTATTGGTTTTTTAGATATCGGCATAACGATATTTTTCCTAATAGAAATTGGCATCAGGTTTGCAGGGGACCCAAATAAGAGTCGGTTTTTCCTAAATGGTTGGAATATTTTTGACACAATTATTGTAGTGGTTAGCCTTATCCCTATTGAAGACAGTGAGCTTGCCTTGGTGGGCCGGCTTATACGTATTTTCCGTGTATTACGTATGGTGTCTGTGGTGCCTGAATTGCGCATACTTCTTAACTCATTAATCAAAGCAATGCCGCAGCTGGGCTATGTGTTGATGCTAATGTTCATCATTTTCTATATTTACGCCGCCGTTGGCACTACCTTTTTTGCCAGCATCAATTCAGTGCTATGGGGAGACATATCCATCGCCATGTTGACCTTATTTAGGGTGATGACATTTGAGGATTGGACTGACGTTATGTACGAAGTAATGGCTGTGTATGGCTATGCATGGGTGTTTTTCTTGAGCTTTATTTTCCTCACTACCTTTGCATTTTTAAACATGGTGATTGGCATCGTGGTGAACGTTATGGAAAATGAAAACGCAGCTGAACGTTTAGCTGATGGAGAACCCTCTATGACTGAGTTACGGGATGAATTGGAACAAATAAAAGCCCTGTTGCAACAACAAGCCAGGTGACTCACAATGTTTAATGCCACCCACATTTAAGTGAAGTGAATACTCAGTGGGGTTTTGAGCACTAACAGGCGATAAGACACACCCAAGCGCAGAATATTAATGGTGGGCGACACCTTGCACACAGACATACTTGGTGGCGCGGCATTCGGTATAAAAACAGCCCTAGTGACAGGCCATGGCTTATTTGCTAACCAAGATATCACTCCCTAAATTAAAAAATCTGGCATTGTGCCAAACTACATAATGACCTCGCCTTAGCCCCAGGGCTTAGGGCGTCTATTTTTCAGTAGAGACCAACTGCCAGGGCAATAGGTGCTGGTTTTTCAGTTCTCTAAGAGCGAAACTAGAATTGAGTACAGCAACACCGGGCAACCTCACTAGTTTACGCTTGAGTGTTTGCTCGTACTGTTCTATCGACTGCACGACCACTCGCAATAAGTAATCCACATCACCAGACATTATGTAGCACTGCATCACTTCATCCATAGCCACCGCAGCACTTTCAAATTGCGACAATAGTTGCTCATCGTGGTTTTTTAATTTCACCGTCACAAAAACCACTACGCCTAGGCCCACTTTTTTTGCATCCACTAATGCGACGTTGGCACTAATCACTCCATTTTCTTGCAAGCGCTTAATGCGCCGCCAACATGGCGTATGTGATAAGCCAACTTGCTCAGCAATTGCATGGGCAGACTGACTGGAATTTTTTTGTAGTTGCTGCAATATTTTCACATCAAAGGCATCTAACTTCATCTGCATCTCTCTAGCATTCCGGCCAATACTGGACCAGCGTTAACAATTGCTTAATATTAGATATTACATCCTAATTAATTTACATAAACGATAATAATATTTCCAATTTAGTGCATTTTATACAATAAGTAGCAAAAAAGATCTACCTCAATGAAGTCATACTAGAGCGCTTAACCACTCAACTCACATAAGATCCAGCGCCATGACTAAGTCACTTTCACACCAACCTAAAGATTTATATGAATGTTACCGCCAACATACTGGTCAAGTGTATATGAGTGGAGTTCAGGCGTTAGCCCGTATTCCTATGGCCCAAATCCGTCGCGATCAGTCTATGGGGTTAAATACTGGCGGTTTTATTAGTGGTTATCGAGGCTCTCCGTTGGGCTTACTTGATAAGACCTTAACCTTAGCGCAGCCTTATTTGGATCAATATAATATTCGTTTTCAGCCTGGTGTTAACGAAGAACTGGCCGCCACTATGGTGTGGGGTTCACAACAACTTCACCTCTCTAAAGAGGCCAAATATGATGGTATTGTAGGTATGTGGTACGGTAAAGGCCCTGGAGTAGACCGATGTGGGGACGTATTTAAACATGCCAATGCAGCAGGCTCTGCGACCTACGGCGGAGTCTTATGCGTAGCTGGTGATGACCATGGCGCCAAATCTTCTACCGTTCCACATCAATCAGATCACGCCTTTATGTCCTCAACCATGCCCATGCTTTACCCCTCTTCCATACATGAATACATATGGATGGGTTTGGCTGGCCTAGCAATGTCTCGCTACAGCGGCTGCTGGGTAGGTTTTAAGGTTATCTCTGAAACGGTAGAAACCACAGCAGCGGTAAACCTTAAAGATGAAGATGTAGAATTCATCATCCCTAAAGATTTTGAAATACCACAGGGCGGCCTCAATTTGCGTTGGCCTGACGATAGAATGTTGCAAGACTCTAGGCTACAGAACCACAAGGCTTATGCCGCCCTTGCTTTTGCGCGTGCCAACGGCTTTAACCGGGTTACATTGGAGTCACCCAACCCCCGTTTTGGGATTGTGGCCTCAGGGAAATCTTACGAAGAGTCACGTCAGGCTATTCATGAATTGGGCCTGACAGATGAACAGGCTAGCCAAATGGGTGTGTCTATTTTTAAAGTAGGTATGCCATGGCCTCTTGAACCAGAGGGAATACGAGACTTTTCAAAGGGCCTTGAAGAAATTTTAATTGTTGAAGAGCGACGTGAGATGATCGAAAATCAGATCAAACAACAACTATTCAACTGCCCCTCCCAAGATCGCCCTAGAATAATTGGCAAATTTGACGAGCAGGATCAAAGTGTCCTGCCACTAGATAAAGAACTTGATGTACAAATGGTAGCCAAGGTCATAGCACAGCGCCTAATAAAAATGGATATTGATGCAGATACTAAGACACATCTTTTAGTGCAAATATCCCGTATTAATCATCAACTTGCCAATAGCACTTCAATTTTAGCACCCATAACACGGACACCTTTTTACTGTGCCGGCTGCCCCCATAATAGCTCTACTAAAGTTCCAAAAGGCAGCCGAGCGGCTGCAGGGATAGGTTGTCACTTTATGGTGCAGTGGATGGATCGTAATACGGAAACGTTTAGCCAGATGGGCGGAGAAGGTGCTATGTGGGCGGGTTGTGCACATTTTACATCCGAAGCGCATCAGTTTGTCAACTTAGGCGATGGTACCTATTTTCATTCTGGGTCTTTGGCCATTCGCCAGTCCCTTTCTGCTGGCGCCAACATCACTTATAAAATCCTCTTTAATGACGCTGTAGCAATGACTGGCGGGCAATCTATAGACGGCATCTTAACCATGCCTCAACTGACCCATCAACTGTTTCATGAAGGTGTCCCAGAGATTATCGTTTTGGCAGACGATCCCAAAAAATTTAAACAGTCTGAGCTAGCTAGGGGAGTGTATTTGGGCCACCGCGATGAGCTAGAAACCATCATGGAGCGCCTGCGTGAAACGCAGGGCTTGAGTGTGATCGTCTTCCAGCAAACCTGTGCCACCGAAAAACGTCGGTTACGTAAGCAAGGCAAAGTTGAAGCCATTAAAACTAGGGCCTGGATCCATCCCGAGATATGTGAAGGTTGCGGTGATTGTTCTGTGCAATCTAACTGTGTGGCTATAGAGCCTTTAGACACAGACCTTGGACGAAAGCGAAAAATCAATCAATCTAGCTGCAATGCAGACTTGTCTTGTGTAAAAGGTTTTTGCCCTTCATTTATTACAGTCCAAGGGGCTCAGGTACGCAGACCTAAGGCTCAAAAACACGTCTTATTAGAGCTGCCAGAACCTAAGCAATTGATGAACTTAGATCAACCTTTTAACATTGCTGTCACTGGCGTAGGTGGCACAGGAATTTTAACTATTGGAGCATTGTTGGGTATGGCTGCACATCTAGATGGGCATGCTTTTATGACCCTAGACTTTTCTGGTTTAGCCCAAAAAGGTGGGGCTGTATTAAGTCACGTACGTTTAGCTAGCACTCCAGAACAGGTGACTACCCCACGCATTGTTAATGGGCGTGCAGACTTATTACTGGCAGCTGACGCTGTGGTTACTGTTGCGCCTAGCGTTTTAGGGTTATGCAGCCAAACCACCAAGGCTGTGGTGAGTAGCCACCTTATTCCTGTGTCTAATTTTGTGACAGATGCAGATTTTGATTTTAAACAAGATGAATGCCTCAGCTTGATCGCAACCCATGTGCACAAAAGCATACACCAACTAGACTTTCATAAGCTGGCACTCATGCAGATGGGGGACACTATATTTGCCAACGTTATGCTGTTAGGTTTTGCCTTACAAAGAGGGCTTATTCCAGTCTCTGTAAGCGCCCTTAAACAGGCGATTGAACTCAACGGCGTAGCTACAACGGCTAATCTAAGAGCGCTATACTTGGGTAGGAAGCTTGCCCATGTCGATGATCATGCCAAGACAGTAGCACTGGATCAACCACAGGTTTTACATATCAAACGAGCAGCACCAAGTTACAATGAGTTGTTGCTGGACAGGCAGCGGCGCTTAGTGGAGTATCAAAATCAAAGGTTATCCAGTCAATACACCCAACAGATGTGCCTATGGCATAAAAAAATATCCGCAGTGTTACCAGAAGTACACAGTCTATCTTTATCACGCTCATTAGCTACTTCTTACTTTAAGCTATTGGCCGTGAAGGATGAGTATGAAGTGGCTCGGCTATTTAGCCATCCAGAGTTTAAAACTAAGTTAGACGCAGAGTTTATCGGCGATTACAGCATCTCTTTAAACTTATCACCCTTAGGCTTTGCAGGCTTTAACAAACACCTTAACCGACCCAAAAAATATCAGTTTGGCAGTTGGATGTTGCACTTAATGAAGCCACTATCTATGTTGAAGAGGATTCGTGGAACAGCACTAGACCCCTACAAATATAGCCTTGAGCGCAAGACTGAACGTGCATTTTTAAGCTATTTTATAAGCCAGGTAGATGATTTGACAGACCTACTTAATGCACACAATCAACAGGATATTTTGGCAGCCATTGATTTGTTTTCAAAGGTCCGAGGCTATGGCCCTGTTCGTGCAGAATCAATGATTCAGGCTAAGGCTCACATCAACATGTCACTGCAACACCTATATATTGACCATCATACTTATTCTGCAAATACCTAAGTAGCATTTACTTATTTGCGCCTTCAGGGGGAGCATAGCGACTTAGCGAAGCCTTAGCTACTGAGAAGGCTTGATGCCTTAGACAATTGAGGGCAAAATGGAATGACTTTATATGCGTTGGAACCATTTATATGCGTCCTCATTTGTCCATTTCTCGTCGTACCCGTCGAACTCCATTTAGTACTCGAGTGGAGGCTGCTGGTGCCAGTGGTTACACTGTATACAACCATACCTTATTAGCCACTTCGTTTCGTGGCATTGAAGTGGACTATTGGCATTTATGTGAAAACGTACAAGTATGGGACGTTAGCTGTGAAAAGCAGGTGACATTGATGGGTCCAGGGGCTAATCAGTTAGCCCAATACATGACACCAAGAGACCTTACCCTTGCCAAAGTGGGTCGTTGCTACTATCTACCCATGTGCGATGAAAATGGCAATATGATGAACGATGCTGTCGCCATTAAAGTGAATGATCGTCATTGGCGTTTGTCTGTAGCAGACTCAGACGTATTGCTTTGGGCTAAAGGTCTAGCAGTAGGTTTTGGGTTAGATGTAGAAGTCAAAGAGCCAGATATTTTTCCATTAGCTGTGCAAGGTCCAAAGGCTGAACAGTTGATGTGTCGAGTGTTTGGTGACGAAATTAAAGCACTAGGCTTTTTTGCAATCGCACCTTTTGTCTATAAAGGCAAACGTATGAAGGTAGCCCGCTCTGGCTGGAGTAAACAAACAGGTTATGAGGTGTTTGTGAATGATGCAGAGATTGGCACCCAATTGTGGGATGAACTGTTCGATAAAGGCCAAGATTTGGATGTCAGAGCAGGGTGCCCAAACCTTATTGAGCGAATTGAAAGCGGATTACTGTCATTTGGTAACGACATGGGTCACGACACGACGCCATTTGAAGTGGGTCTAGATCGTTTTATAAACCTCAATGCAGATATCAAAAGCTTAAGTTTGCCTGCATTAAGACTCCACACCCCCACTAAAAAATTGATGGGTTTAGTACTGGAATACCACCGTAATTTAAGAGATTTAGACGTCTTTGTAGATGGCCAAAAAGTGGGCGATATTAGAAGCCAAGCCTACTCGCCAAAATACATGCGCCGCTTGGCGTTTGTGATGTGTGATTTGGATGCTTTAAATGGAGCCACGTGCGTAGAAGTGAATACAGATCAAGGCAAAGCCAAAGGCTTGCTCACAGGCCTTCCATTCGATTTTGATACCCTGGGCCTTAATGCTTGTCGTTAACCTAAAGTTAACCTGGCCAAAGTCCCAACACAACTGAATTTCAACTGGTATTTTGAACCAATGAGCCTAGGCAGCCTTAAAAATGACTGGCTAGGTTTATCTATTTCCTCGCCTTGATCACCGGCGTATATTTGCGTCACTTATTTTGCGTATATTATTTGTTTGGTTGACTCGTTATGAATCCAGAACTTTCAGTTTCTCGCCGTACCCGCTCCACACCATTTACTAGCCGAGTAGAGGCTGCTGGAGTAAAGGGCTACACAGTTTATAATCACACCTTGTTGGCTACTAAATTTCGTAGCGTCGAAGAGGATTACTGGCATTTGTGCGAACATGTTCAAGTGTGGGATGTATCAGCGGAAAAACAAGTTGCTATTAGTGGGCCTGATGCTTATCAGTTGATTCAACTTATGACCCCAAGGGATTTGTCCAAAGCCCGCGTTGGTCGTTGCTTTTATGTGCCCTTGTGCAACCCTCAAGGCGGCATCGTTAATGACCCCATAGCCATAAAATTGACTGAAAATGATTGGTGGCTATCGATTGCCGATACAGATGTTATGCTTTGGGCACAGGGCCTAGCCATTGGTTTTAACTTAGATGTAAGTGTGACTGAGCCTGATGTATGGCCGGTCGCTGTGCAAGGTCCAAAAGCTGAAGATTTGATGGCTAGAGTATTTGGTGAAAGCGTACGCGACATCAAATTTTTCAACATTAAACCAATGCTATACCAAGGTGTAGCTATGCAAGTCGCACGCTCTGGTTGGAGTAAGCAAGGTGGCTTTGAAATTTATGTGAATGATGCCAGTCTGGCAGGCCCTTTGTGGGACGAGCTATTCGCTAAAGGAGACGACCTTAATGTAGGCCCAGGATGTCCAAACTTGATTGAACGGGTGGAAAGTGGCTTGTTGTCTTTAGGTAATGATATGGGTTATGACACGACTCCTTTTGAGTGTGGTCTAAACCAATACGTCAACTTAGATGCCGATGTAAATAGCTTATCTTTACCTGCTTTGCGCAAGCTGGTTCCAACACAACAATTAATGGGTTTAGTGATCGATCAGGAATGTACATTTACCCAGTTAAACGTCACTGCGAACGGCGAACAGGTGGGTGAAATAACCACCCATGCTTTTTCACCTAAATATGGCGTGCATTTAGCATTTGTATTATGCTCTTTACCAGCACTAGGCGACGAGGTTTCACTTGATGTTCACACGCAGCTTGGTTTGTTAAAAGGTCAACTAACCACGCTACCTTTTAACTTTAAGAGTCTCGATTTAACACCTAAACCACGCACCTAAAACACATGTGTCACTTGACACGATAAGGCAATATTATGAGCAAATCTTCATTTTTGGGCGCCGATACCATTGCGCTTCACAGTGGCTACCAACCAGAATCTGATCATGGTTCTAGGGCTGTGCCTATCTACCAAACCACCTCTTATGTGTTTGACAGTGTCGATGAAGCTTCAGCGCTGTTTAATGTTGAGCAAGGTGGTCATATCTATAGCCGCATCACCAACCCCACAGTGGCTGTGTTAGAACAACGCTTAGCTGCTTTAGAGGGTGGTGCTGCTGCCATTTGTACTGCATCAGGCATGAGTGCTTTATTTGTAACCTTTTTTAGCCTGTGTTCTGCTGGTGACCATATCGTCAGTGCCGCGCAAATATATGGCTCTACCGCTACACTGCTCAAACATTCATTAAAACGCTTTAATATTGAGTCAACATTTGTAGATATTAATGATCAACAAGCAGTCGCTGATGCTATTCAGGAGAACACAAAACTTGTGTTTTGTGAGTCTATTGGTAACCCTGGCTTGGATGTATCCAACTTACCAGCTATTGCCAAAACTGCTCACGCTCAAGGCATACCCTTAGTGGTAGACGCTACTTTTGCCACGCCCTACCTTAACAACCCTATCGATCATGGCGCTGATGTGGTGGTGCACTCTGTAACTAAATGGATTGGTGGCCATGGTGCAGCTGTTGGCGGCGTGGTTATCGATGGTGGCAATTTTGATTGGCTTAAAAGTGGCCGTTTTCCTACACTAACGCAACCTTACGAACCCTTCCACGGTATGAACTTTTGGGAAGAATTTGGCCCTGCAGCCTTGGCGATGCGAATTCGCTGCGAATCGATGCGTGACATCGGTGCGGCAATGACACCTCATAATGCGTTTTTATTATTACAGGGCTTAGAAACATTGAACCTGCGTATGCAACAGCATGTGTCTAATGCCAAAGCTATGGTTTCATGGCTACAAAAACACGACGCAGTGGCTTGGGTAAACCACCCAGATATTGATGCAGACGTTCACACCAAAGCTCTATTCCCCAAAGGTGCAGGCTCCATGCTGACCTTTGGCGTAAAAGGTGGACGTGAGTCAGGTGCTGCATTTATCAATGCGCTACAACTGTCATCAAACTTAGCCAATGTGGGTGATTCTCGTACGTTAGTTCTCCACCCAGGCAGCACAACTCATTCACGCTTAAGCGAGGCCGACCTTTTATCAGCAGGCATCAGCGCCGACCTTATTCGTGTCTCTGTGGGCATAGAGACGCTTAAAGACATACAGGCTGATTTTAATCTAGGTTTACGGGCAGCTGCCAAAGTTGTTGCTAATCAGACAGAGAGTCAGGTGTAAGTATGTATATTCAAGTTGATAACGCCAATACCTTTATCGCCACTGGTGGCAAACCTTTTGATGCCACATTAACCACCGTAGTTTTATTACATGGCTCTGGCACCGATCATCGCACCTGGGCATTACAGGCACGTTGGTTTGCATTCCATGGTTTTAGTGTATTTGCACCCGATTTTCCAGCCCACAGCTTATCTGAAGGCGAGGCCCTAACCAGCATAGAAGCTATGAGTGCATGGCTGATAAGGGCTTTGGATGCTGCCGATGTAGGAGAAGTGCATTTAATTGGTCACTCCCAAGGGTTTTTGGTAGCCTTAGAGGCTGCAGTTTTACTGGGCGATCGGGTTAAATCTGTCACAGCACTTGCCACAGCGAGTGCAATACCGGTCAATCCAGCGTTGGTGGAGATGGCGCAAAACAACCCCAGCGCTGCTGCAGAAATGATGCTGCAATGGGGCTTTGGCAATCAACATCAATATGGAGTTAGTGCAGTGCCTGGTATGCAACCCATTGGCATAGGGGCACGCATTATGGCAAGCAACCCCTTGGCCATAGATCTTGCGGCATGCAATGCTTACATTGGCGGCTCACAAAAAGCCGAGCAATTGGCAAGCGTTAACTGCCCAAGCTGCGTCATTCTCTCTGAACAAGACCGGATGACCCCAAAAAGAGAAGGTTTAAAGCTAGCCCAAACGCTCAATACAAAAGCACACGTGGTTAAAGGAATGGGGCATATGCTCCCTATGGAAGCACCCAAAGAAAGCCTTAACATTATGAAGTCATTTATCCTGTCCATTGAGAAATAACCATGGCTAAGCTAATCAACAATGCGTCAAACGAAAACAAAACCATTAAAAAAGTAGCAGTAATAGGCGCAGGCACAATGGGCGCCGGAATTGCGGGCCAAGTGGCCAACGCAGGTGTGGAAGTGTGGCTGTTAGATTTACCAAGCTCTGGTGAAAATGTTAACGCCTTAGCAGAGCGCGGCTTTAAGCGTCTACAAAACACCAACTCTCCAGGCTTGATGAGTAACGAAGCAGGTAATTTGATTCACTGTGGTAATACGCAGGACGACTTTGATCAGTTAGCAGATTGTGATTGGATCGCAGAAGCTGTGGTTGAACGTTTGGATGTGAAACACGCGTTATATCAACGTATTAGTGCGATCGCTCGCACTGATACTATAGTCACTTCAAACACGTCGACCATACCCATTAGCCTGCTTACCCAAGGCATGCCTCAAGCATTTTGTGAACGTTTTGCAATTACCCATTTCTTTAATCCTGTGCGCTTTATGCGTTTATTAGAACTGGTGCGTGGCGAACATACACACGACGATGTGATCAATACCTTAAGCCAGTTTTGTGAAAGCAACCTAGGTAAAGGGGTGGTGGTATGTGAAGACACACCTGGATTTTTGGGTAACCGTGTTGGTGTTTTTGCAATTCAATGCGCCTTGCATACTGCCTTTAATATGGGTTTATCACCCAATGAAGCTGACGCTTTATTTGGCCGACCTATGGGCATTCCAAAAACTGGTGTCTTTGGTTTATACGATCTAATAGGCATTGACCTAATGGCTGATGTGGCAAAGAGCCTAGAAACTATATTGCCAGCTGGTGATGCTTTTCATCAATATGCAAAGCCAATTCCTTTAATGACAAAAATGGTCGCCAATGGGCAAACAGGTAACAAAGGTGGGCAAGGGTTTTATCGCGACACTGATACTGGGAGAGAAGTACTGGACCTGGCCACCGGTGAATACCACTCTACTACTCGCTTACAGCTGCCACTGGCACAAAAGGCTGAGGCTCAAGGTGTAGCTGCATTATTAGATGATGACAGTGTTTATGCTCGTTTTGCATGGCAAGTGTTATCTAGCACTTTAAACTATGCCGCTGCTCTCATTCCTGAGATTGGTAGTAATATTTTACCCATCGATGATGCAATGAAATTAGGCTATAACTGGATTTATGGGCCGTTTGAATTATTGGATCAAATTGGTGCCAAACGTGTTGTTGAACGGATGCAAAAAGAAGGTCGCAACGTGGCCCCAATGCTCTTACTAGCAGCCGAAAAAGAAGGCTTTTACACAGTAATTGAGCGACAATTATGTAGCTTAGACGAAAGTGCTGAGTATGTTGCAATCAAACGCCCTTCTGGCGTGTTGCGTTTCTCAGAATTGCGTCAAACATTAACACCTGAGTATAGTAATGCTAAGGCGAGCTGGTTTGTACACGATAATGCGGCGATTATAGAATTTCATTCCAAGGCTAATGCTTTAGATAAAGACTCTATGGATGTCATTCGACACGCGTTGGAGCAAGCTCAAACTTTAAAATTACGTGGCATTGTGCTCCATAATGATGCTCAGCATTTTTCTTGTGGTGTTAATTTAACCGCCTTTCGTGGTTTTTTTGAAGCTCAAAATTATGCAGGTATGGATCATTTCTTAAATTACTTTCAGCAAACCATGCACGCTATTAATACCTGCCCATTGCCAGTTATTGCAGCGCCTGCTGGCATGTCAATTGGTGGCGGGTTTGAAGTGGTTTTGGCAGCTGATCATGTAATTGGACACTCAAACTGTGTCATGGGCTTAGTTGAAGCTAGTGTGGGCGTGGTGCCTGGCGGTGGCGGATGTAAAGAGTATTTATATCGCTGGTATGAAGTGCTAGGCGACATTAAAGCAGCTGCATGGAAAGCTTTTATGATTGTGGGTTATGGATGGACTGCAAAGTCGCCTATTGAAGCGACTGAACAAGCTATGCTTTACCCTGAAGATCAATATATGATGAACCGGGATCGCTTATTGAGCGAAGCCTTATCGCAACTTGATACAGTTCAAAAAGCTAAGCCTCGCAAGCCTCTAGCCATGGCGGGTGAGGAAACCTATCGTGAGATGATGGATTGGTTATTTGAAGCGCACGACCAGCAAAAAATCACTGCCCATGACGTGGCTGTAGGCACAGAGCTTGCAAGAATTTTTACTGGCGGTAAAGTCAAAGCCAACACTATGATGAGTGAACAGGACTTATTTAATGCTGAACGCGAGTCTTTCTTGCGCTTAGCTCAGTCTGATGCAACACAAGCACGTATTGTAAGTATGCTGGATCAAGGCGCTCCTACTAGGAACTAGTGGTGTTAAGACTGCTGCAATAAACGCCTTCTTTATTGTGGTTTTTATGTCAATCGTCTTTGAGATTGTAACGGAAATGCTGTTCTGATTGCCTTCAAATGGTCAAGATTGACTCGGGCTAGGGCAACACCTGGCCCTTCACCAAGCTCTACTAGGATTTTTCCCCAAGGGTCAATAATCATTGAGTGTCCAAAGGTTTGACGATGATCGTGCTGACCACCATGAGATGCAGCTAGGATGTAACACTGTGTCTCAATGGCCCTGGCACGCAATAGAGTGTGCCAATGTGCCTGACCGGTGGTTTTAGTAAAGGCTGCACCATTAACTATAATCTGGGCACCCAAATCCACCAATTTTGCGTGAATTTCAGCAAAACGTAAATCATAACAAATGGTCAAGCCAACCTTACCTACCGGTGTGTCAATGACCACTAAATCATCGCCTGCTTCAAACGTGTCAGACTCACGGTAACTGCCATGGCTGTCTGCGATGTCTACATCAAACATATGGATTTTATCATACCTAGCAACCTCGACACCCTCATGGTCATATACAAAACAGGCTGAGCGCACCTTAGTTAAATCTTGTATGCCCTCTTGGCAAGGAATGGTGCCACCAATTAACCATACTTTATTTGCCTTAGCTTGTTGTGATAACCACAAGCGCAAACCTTTTTTTGGTGTGGCTGCCTCAGCACCATGTAACAGCATTTGAGGATCTCCAAACACTGCAAAACTCTCAGGTAGCATGATCAGCTGAGCGCCATTACCGCTTGCTCGTTGGATCTGAGAAGCAGCTTCTAACAAATTGTCTTTAACACTGAGTTTACTGACCAGCTGCACCACAGCCACTGCCGGGCCAAGACCCGTTAAGTCAATCGCTTCATTTAAATGTGAGCTGGGATCATTCGATAGAGATGACATTTTCGATACGTTCCTTCACAGATTGCTGCTGGTAGTCTTTATCAAAAAACCTCACCAACTTCACTTCAGGTTTGTCCAACGAACCCACCACATGGTAACGGGCACTGGTAAAAGTCGCTAATTCATCACCAATGAGCTTGTTAACAACGTAGATCATACCGCCCAGCTGCGGCAGGCCAGCTATGAGTGCAGCAAGTGGCAACTTATCTACTACTGGTAATGTAATAATTAGGTTGTTGTCAACTTGCCTTCGCTTAAAGTCGATCCAGCCATCCATGGTTAGATTTAAGGTAGAGGCTTTAAAGGTGGACGCAGTCACTGTAGATGCTATGCCTTTATCAAAACTATAATGCGCCGTCACACTGTCAAAACTAAAGCCTGGCTGAATAATGTCAGTAAAATCAAGCTGTAGCCTATTTATCAAGCGGCTAACGTCAAACAAAGCTAACACCTTGAGGCCTTGAGCAGCATTAGGTGAAGAGGATATGCTGCCTTTTTTGAGGCGTAAACCTAAATCACCACTGGTATCTTTTAGGGTAAAAGCCAAGGGTGAATAGGGCCAGTTTAATTGCACCTCGATAGCCGAATTTTCGGCAGTCAAACCTGGGTTATAACCCCACGCCATTAACATATTCGCCATTTCATTAGATTCAGCACGTCCAGTAAACTGAGTGTAATGAATGCCATCTATCTTCTGCCAAATCAGATTTCCCTGTAGATGACTATGGCGAATGAACGCATCTAAATCATGGACATATACCTGATCTGAGTCACGTCTAATTTTGAACGCCCATTGACCAAAAGGTTCGCCATTTTTGATGATTTTTTTGATGGTTACGTCAGCGTCAATTAACCTTGTTGGATCGATGTCATCTAAAACATCATCTATCTCAGTGGTTTGTCGTGCAGGATCTGGGAAGTTCAAAATAGCTTGATCTACATTGATAACCAGAGGTTCCTGTGGCCCAAAATAGTCTATATAGCCAATTAGATTATCTGATGAAACATCAAGTCTCCATGGATTTATTGCTAGGGGGTTTTCCATCAGATCCAGGGGAGACAACCTGACCTTGGCTTCATTAATGTCAAGGTCAAACCATGTAGCACGTTTTAACTCTACATCAATACTAGGCAACCTTGGCTGTGAATTTTGTCTGTCTTGGCTATCCACCCACGACTTGATGCGATTTTGATAAACCGTCCACCACGATGACATGTCCACTAAATCTAATTGCCCATCAAAGTTCCATTGGTCCCTTTGTGCCCAATCTACAGGCTGATCAAAACCGACATTCAAGCCTGTTACAGACCACTCATTTGAAACCTTTGCAGGGCCAAATTGAATAGCTACTTGGTGGTTATCAATACTTGCATACCAGTCCTGTTGGTCTTGCTGCCAATGGCCTAACAGCTGGAGTTGTTGTAACTGACTCAAAGGGGCCGGTAATGCGATTGCGGCCTTAGTCAAATCGACCTGTGCACTTAGCGAAGTGCACTCTAATGGTGCTTGCATGCAGGTGGATACCCTTGCCACAAAAGGCAGTGCACCAGACATTTCTTGTGTCCAAGACTGATTGGTTTTTGTCGTTAAGTAATGAGGTGGCAATCGTCCTTCAAGCTGCAAAGTAATGTGATCTTTTCTTTCTCTTACACTAGAGGCCACATCATCCAAAATAGGTGTAGGTATATTGGACAACCAAGGCATAGCCAGCTCAACTTTTGATAGCCGTTTAAAACTAATGTATTGCCCATCTATAAGGCCATTACCCACAATAGCACCCACACCCTCAGCAGATGAGCTAAGCTCAACTTCAAGTTGAACTTGGCGCACATCGGCTTGCAGGGGCTCCCAAAAAGCATTCAGATTGTCACTAGTCAAATTAATATCGTAGGTTGCCTGTGCTTGATGCCCAAAAGGTATCCCAAAATCGCCTTGTAAAGAAACATCACCTTCTGGTTTTAGGCTATGTAGCCATGACGGTAGTTTGATATTGAGTGGAAGCTGTTCTGCCAAGATCATCATTTTTTTAGCTTCGCCTAATAGATGACCTTGCACCTTTATAAAACTTGGTTTTGTCTTTTCATTTGAAGAGTTGAGTGAATTTTTTACAGAGTTACTCTTTAAAGAGATAGGCACTTCAACTTGCCACCCTGCCACCGATACAGACTCTGATCCACTGGTCACTAGGCCCGATTGAGCCTGCATTAATACTCTTTGGTGATTGACAGCCAGATGAACAACCAAATCTTTCACTTGCGGCCACTGCGGATGGTAGCTTAAGTTGGGAGCTGTTATATGGGCTTCAATGGCTAACACTCTAGACATTTTGGCTACAGTGCTTGAAACTTTTCCTGGACGTCCGTTATAAATAAGCGCAGCTTCAGTGACCGTACCTATAGGTGCTGCATTAGAGATCCAAGCACCTACTTTTTCACCTATCATGGTATCTGGCAGCATCGCTGGCAATTGACTTAAGTCAAGATCATGCATTCCCAAAGCCAATTGTATAAAGGGCTCTACAGATGAGCCCTTTCGAGGGAAAGTGCCTGCCATGAGTAAATTCAAATGGCCTTGATCCAGGGTAGCCACCATATTAGATGAACTAAAACGATTAGCCAAAGCACCATAATGCCAATTAAACTCACCCTGTAAACCACCCAATTGCCATGGACGTTGAATGAGTTTGGGAAGCTGCAGCGACAAGCCGTTCAAATCCTTAATGGCGACCTTTCCACCGTAACGGTTTAGCCATATGTCACCATCTGCATGACTAATCTTTGGTACTCCAGCCCAGGCATTCACGTTTACCTGTTGCATGTTTGCAGTGAATAAAAATTCTAAACTTTGGGTTAAATCTACCTGTAACTTTGCCTCACGTAACCAACCACTAGGCGCTAGTGATGCCATCGGCAAGCTTACCTTGACTGGCAGCGTATTAATGGTACTTAACAATTTTTGCGTCTTTTCAAGATCAAGCTTAGGGCTCTGTATAACGATCTGATGGTTACTTTTTATGACCTGAAAATCACTTAAAGGCAGGTCTATATTATTAACCTGGCCACGTAATGCTTGTGCGCTCATGTTCCAATCAGTGACCGCCAAAGTTTTATCAAAGGATGCACCTAACTGGAGTGTTGCGCTAACATTGCCTGTTATATCCACTTTTTCCGTCGAGGTAAGAAGCTGTATATGGGCTTTTTTAGACGCAAATTGAACTGGGCTATTAGGTTGATAATCCAACCAATACTCTCCACCAATCTCGAGGCTCTGGGTATCAACAGATGATCCAACAGGCACCATCAATGACAACCACGGGGCAACTTCCAAAGCGTTACTGTGCCAGTAGATTTGTGCCCTTTGGATGCTTGCTTTTGAAACATTGCTTGTTGGTTCATTGGTATTCAAATGGGTATTGATATCCAGTGTAAGTTGGACTTTGAAATCATCATCTACTGATTTAGTAGCTGCACCACTATATAGAGAAAGGTTCACTGTACTCGTATTTTGACCTGTACTTTTGACACGATGAACCTGAGCGTCTAATTTAGGTATGTGTATGGGCTTACTTTGATAGGGTGTCAATGTAAGGCTGACATCATCAAGCAACAACGAAGGCACTCTAGTAGCTAGTGCTAACATAAGTTGGGGGGGCGTTTGAGAACCGCTCACGTGAGAAACTGTGGGCCCCCATGAACCACTTTCTTGCTGCTTAACTTCAATAGCCAGACCCGTTGCTTGCACACCAGACAAGAGCAAGGAACTAGAGCGTATAGAGCCTATTAGGTCAACACCCAATGTTAAGTGATCAAGAGTTAACCCGTTTGTGGTTGTTAGGCCTGCTAAGTTCAACTCTAAGGATGGGCCTACAAGCTTAACTTGAAAGGTTGAAAGTTTTAAGTCTTGCCCAAAAGATTGACTTACCTGGGTTTCAATCCACTGGTGGTAAAGTGGGTGCTGATTAATACCCCAACGAAGCCAAGATAAACTCACAGCTGTCATCACCAACAATAGGCAAACACTAGCCATAAACCATTGAGTGACCTTGTTCATCATTAACGCAACACCACATCGTACTGTTCAACACCGTACATAGGCTCTAGGCGCAATGAGATGGCTTTTCCTATGAATTGCTCCAACTCCGCTAAGCGGTGAGCTTCTTCGTCTAAAAGTTGGTCAATCACCGCTTGTGATGCCAGGATCAAATAAGTTTCAGTGTCATAGGCTCTATGAGCCCGTAATATTTCTCGAAATATTTCGTAACAGATCGTTTCTGGCGTTTTATTAATACCTGTGCCATCACAAGACGGACAAGGTCCACACAAAAGTTGCTCTAGGCTCTCTCGTGTTCGTTTTCGTGTCATTTGAATCAGGCCTAATTCTGACACGCTCAGCACCTTGGTTTTAACATGATCCTTTAACAGTGCCCGGTCCAAAGTTCGAGCCACTTGCCGCTGGTGCTCTGTATCATGCATATCTATGAAATCTAAGATGACAATGCCGCCCAGGTTACGCAATCGTAGCTGACGACCAATAGCTGTTGCGGCCTCTAGATTTGTTTTGAATATAGTTTCTTCTAGATTGCGGTGACCCACATAAGCCCCAGTATTCACATCGACTGTGGTCATGGCTTCAGTTTGATCGATAATGATATAACCACCCGATTTCAATGGCACTTTACGACCAAGGGCTCGTTGTATTTCGTCTTCTACATTATATAAATCAAAGATAGGCCGCTCACCAGGGTAGTGCTCTAGTTTGCTTGTCATGTCAGGCACAAGTTGATCTACAAACTGCGTGGCTTTTTGAAATGTTTCTTTAGAGTCGATGCGAATCTTTTCTATGTGTGGGTGGGCGATATCTCTTAAAGTTCTGAGGGCCAAGGGCAGATCTTGATAGATAATTTGTGGCGCTTTACCAGAGGAAATTTGGTGCTTGACTTGATGCCATAGACGCCTAAGAAAATCGACGTCTTGTTGCAAGCTTTGCTCACTTACACCCTCTGCCACAGTTCGCACAATAACACCCTCTTTTGCCAACTCAGGCGTGCTATGCAAAAGGGCAGATGGTTGGGCTAAATAGTGTTCTAAAATATTTTTTAGCCGCTGCTTTTCTGTCTCATCTTCAATACGCTGAGAAATACCTACATGGGCACTTCCAGGCATATATACCAGGTAACGTGATGGGATTGATATTTGCATAGAAAGGCGGGCACCCTTAGTACCAATGGGGTCTTTTAGCACTTGCACCAGCAAACTTTGGCCTTCTCTTACTAGTAATGCAATGTCCTGTGAATCTGGCTGACCATTTTTGGGTTCAATGTCTGCAGCATGGATAAACCCCGCCTTCTCTAGACCAATTTCTACAAATGCCGCCTGCATGCCTGGCAAAACGCGGACAACTTTACCTAAATAGATATTGCCTACAATACCTCGATGGTCATTACGTTCAAGATGAACTTCTTGCAGCATACCATTTTCAATCACCGCTACGCGGGTTTCCATAGGGCTGAAGTTGATGAGAATTTCTTCGTTCATTTTGAGGATCTATCCTTTTCCTAAACCACTTTAAAGGCTCTACGAATACCACGTAACACGACAAACAACCACAGCCAAAGCACGCCACTTATTGGTGCTGGTAATAAAAACCAAAGCCCACTACTTGCATTACTACCAATGCCTTGAAACCAGTAACTAATGCATTGATAAATAGCCACTAACACACAAATTATAAAAGCTTGTTGCCATAAGCGGTACATGCGCAGGCGACGGTACATCAATATAGCAAAGAAAGTCACAACCACCATAGCCAAGGCGTTAACTCCAAGGTGATTACCCTGCAAAAGATCAAGCAACAACCCAAGTATAAAAGCCCAACCCAACCCAAACCTGTGAGGTAAAGCAATGACCCAATAAAGATATACGATCAACACCCATTCAGGCCAACCCCACTGCACCCACTCAAGCATGGGCAATGCGCTGAGCATAAAGGCCATTGTTAAGGTCACAAAAGGCACCCACATATTATGAGCTGCTTGCATCACCATTAATTCACTCCCGGCTGAGCTTGGTTTTGCTGCTGCGGTGTCTCAATCAACAGCAAGTGCCGAGACCGACCCAACTGGGCTGTAGGCTTAGCCAATATTTTAGCAAAATCTTGCCCAGCTAGGTGTTGCACCTCAATCACTTCGGCCACTGGATAACCTTTAGGAAAGCGCAAGCCCAAGCCAGAGCTGACTAAGATATCACCAACTTCAATATCGGCAGTATCGGAAAGGTCTTGCAGCTCTAAATAATCATATTGGCCAAGGCCATAAGCGACGCTTCGTAATCCATTGCGGTTGACCTGCACCGGAATGGCATGATCTGCATCAGTAATTAATAGCACACGGCTAGTAAATGCCGAGGTGAAAATAACCTGCCCCATGACGCCTGTAGCATCAAGTACCGGCTGGCCCGTAAAAGCTCCACTATTGAAGCCATTATTGATGATTACTTGGTGGACAAATGGATCAGAGTTAATACCTATGAGCTCAGTGACGATGACTTTTTCGTCTAATTGCTCACTGCTATTAAGTAAATCACGTAAGCGAAAGTTTTCCACTGTGAGTGCAGCTAATTTTTGCACTCGCCTTTCAGCCAAAAGTGTTTGAGCACGAAGCTGTTTGTTTTCGGCAATCAGTTCATCACGCACCTGTAACCTTTCATCCAACCAAGTCCAAGATCGCTGAGGCACATCAACCAGCCATTGCACAGGCGTCACAGCCAGCGAGAGCCAGCCACGTAACCGCTGCATTTGATCAAACTGATAGTCAGCTATAATTAGACTAATGCAGATCAAACCGTAACCAATGAACTTTTTAACGGTAGACCGGCCTTTAAACAAAGGATCAATAACAAATCTCCTAGCGATCCTATCGCCCTTAAACAACAACGGCGAGATTGCTTAAGCTACCTCGCCGTTGTTGTTATTCAAAGCTGGACAGATTAATCTCTAGCCAGTAAATCAAAAGTACTATCGTCAAGCATCTGCAGCACTCTGCCGCCACCCCTTGCTACACAGGTCAAAGGATCTTCGGCAACAATGACTGGCAATCCCGTTTCTTCACTAATTAAACGATCTAAATCCCTTAGTAAAGCACCACCGCCTGTTAAGACGATGCCACTTTCTGCAATATCAGAAGCAAGCTCTGGTGGAGAGTGTTCCAGGGCACTTTTAACCGATTGCACAATAGTGGATAACGGCTCTTGCAGCGCCTCCATAATTTCGTTGCAATTAAGCGTAAAACTGCGTGGTATACCCTCTGCCAGGTTTCGGCCTCTTACATCAATCTCTAAAACCTCAGAGCTTGGATAGGCAGTACCAATTTCTTGTTTGATACGTTCAGCTGTGGCTTCGCCAATCAAAGAGCCATAGTTACGACGTACATAGGCGATGATAGACTCATCAAAGCGGTCACCACCTACACGTACTGATTCTGAATAAACCACACCGTTAAGAGAAATGATTGCTATTTCTGTAGTACCACCTCCGATGTCTACAACCATAGAACCACTGGCCTGCTCAACAGGTAAACCTGCACCAATAGCTGCAGCCATGGGTTCTTCTATTAAGTAAACTTCTCGAGCGCCTGCACCCATAGCTGACTCCTTAATAGCTCGGCGCTCAACTTGGGTAGATTTACAAGGCACACAGACCAAAACTCTAGGGCTAGGTGTCATCCAACTGTTTTCATGTACTTTGTGAATGAAATGCTGCAACATTTTTTCTGTCACATGGAAGTCTGCAATCACGCCATCTTTTAAAGGACGAATCGCTGTAATGTTGCCAGGGGTTCTACCCAACATACGTTTAGCATCGGCGCCTACTGCAGCGACACTTTTTTGATTACCATGAGTACGAATAGCAACAACAGAGGGCTCGTTAAGAACGATGTCTTTGTCACGGACGTAAATAAGGGTGTTGGCAGTGCCCAAATCGATAGATAGGTCGCTAGAAAATAGGCCGCGTATTTTTTTAAACATGCTAATTTATTGGCTCTAATCGGAGAATAATGGCGATCTACATAAACCGCTGCTACTAAGATTTAAATATTAACAATCAAGGGACGTTTGAGCAAGGTTAATCCGTTTTCCAACGGCTCAATTTATGCTAAATTAGATCACTTTTTTGCTGCTTATACATATGTTGCAAATTAATCTAAAAATCTACTTTAATTTAGTAGACTAATAATAATATTATTTGAACATTTCTGGGCTTAAAAGTTCAATAGTGCCCAGATGATTAACACCGCCTAAATCGAGAACATTATGGCCCTAGAAAACGCCGACATCGAAAAAATTGCTGTACTTGCCCGCTTGCAAGTTACTCCTAGTGAAACCAAGGATTACGCCAATAGTATTTCTAGCATCTTGTCCCTTATGGATCAAATGCAACAGGTTGATACTGATGGTGTAGAGCCTTTGTCCAACCCCCACGATGCGACTGCGCGACTGCGCAAAGATGTTGTCACTTGCGAAAATCAACGTGAGTCTTTTCTTGCTATTGCACCTGCCACAGAAGATGGCTTATACCTTGTGCCTAAAGTGCTCGACTAACGCATTAGATCAACGTAACAGATTAACAAAGCGACTGTATCACCATGAATAACAAAACCCTTGTTCAAATTTCTAAAGATTTGGCTGCTGGAACATACTCCAGCCGCGAAATCACACAAGACACCCTTGCAGATATTAAAGCCCGCGACCCAATCTACAATAGCTTTATTAGCCTATCAGAAGACCTTGCCTTAGCCCAAGCAGCATTAGCTGATGCACGCATTAAAGCCGGTACCTCAGACATTTTAACTGGCGTCCCCTTTGCCCACAAAGATCTGTTTTGCACACAAGGGCACACCACCACTGCTGCTTCCAAAATGCTGGCCAACTTTGTGCCTCCCTATGAATCGACTGTAGGCAAACAACTGCTGACTGCAGGCGCTGTGTGCGTGGGTAAAACCAACATGGACGAATTTGCCATGGGGTCCTCAAACGAGAGTAGTTTTTTTGGTGTGGTTAAAAACCCATGGGACTTAACCGCTGTGCCTGGAGGATCTTCAGGTGGATCTGCAGCTGCAGTAGCAGCAGGACTTGTGCCTGCAGCCACTGGCACTGATACAGGTGGATCTATCCGCCAGCCCGCATCCTTTTGTAACTTAACAGGCATAAAGCCAACTTATGGGCGAGTGTCACGTTTTGGGATTATTGCTTACGCATCTAGCCTAGATCAGGCTGGCCCGATGTGCCAAAGCGCCGAAGATGCAGCCATCATGCTCAATGCGATGGCCGGTTTTGATGAGCAAGATTCTACGAGCGTCAATCAACCCACACCAGATTTTACCGCCGACCTTAACCTACCTTTAACAGGGCTTAAAGTAGGTCTGCCAAAAGAATTTTTTGGCCCGGGCCTCAATCCTCAAGTGGCCGAATGCATTATGGCTGCTGTCAAACAAATTGAGGGTCTGGGTGCTCAAATTATTGATATTAGCTTGCCTAATTTAGAGTTGTCTATCCCTGCGTATTACGTTATTGCTCCTTCAGAAGCATCCTCTAACCTAAGCCGCTTTGATGGAGTGCGGTATGGCTACCGATGCGATCAACCTGAAGATCTGATGGACCTTTATTGCCGCACTCGTGCACAAGGCTTTGGTGTCGAAGTCAAGCGTCGTATCATGGTGGGAACCTATGCTCTATCTGAAGGCTACTACGATGCTTACTATGTTAAAGCTCAGCGAATTCGCCGCATGATTAAAGATGACTTTGCTCGTGCTTTAGCTCAAGTGGACGTCATTATGGGCCCAGTAGCACCCACCCCAGCATTCGATTTAGGTAGTAACACAAAAGACCCTGTAGCCATGTATTTAGAAGATATTTACACCTTGTCTGCCAACATGGCGGGGATCCCAGCTATGTCCACACCTGCAGGTTTTGTAAATGGTCGCCCTGTGGGGCTGCATATTATGGGTAATTATTTTGCTGAGGCAAAACTTTTGAATATTGCTCATCAGTATCAACAAGTCACCGATTGGCACCTGCAAACACCATCTTCAAAAGGCAAGCCTGTATCTAACCAAGAAAAGGGAGCTTAATTATGTCTTGGGAAATTGTTATTGGTTTAGAAATTCACGTTCAATTAGCCACAAAAACAAAATTATTTTCTGGCGCTAAACTAGGTTTTGGTGCAGAACCAAACACACAAACTACCCTAGTAGATTTGGGTATGCCTGGTGCACTGCCTGTGTTTAACGAAGCCGCACTGCGCATGGCGGTGACTTTTGGCACCGCTATTGATGCCCAAGTGTGTAAACACTCAGTGTTTGCTCGCAAAAATTATTTTTATCCTGATTCACCAAAAGGCTATCAAACCAGCCAAATGGATCACCCTATTGTAGGCATGGGCCACTTAGACATTCAACTAGAAGACGGCAGCACCAAACGCATTGGTGTAACCCGGGCACATTTAGAAGAAGATGCTGGAAAGTCGTTACACGAAGACTACGACGGCATGACTGGCATTGACCTGAACCGCTCTAGCACGCCACTGCTAGAGATTGTGTCAGAGCCAGATATGCGCAGCGCTAAAGAAGCAGTAGCCTATATGCGCAAAATGCACGCTATCGTGACTACTATTGGCATTTCAGACGGCAACATGGCCGAAGGGTCTATGCGCTGTGACGCTAACGTGTCAATTCGCCCTAAAGGGCAAGAAAAATTAGGCACCCGTGCCGAATTGAAAAACATCAACTCGTTTAAATTTATCGAGCGTGCCATTAACGTAGAAGTACAAAGGCAAATTGATATTATAGAAGACGGTGGCGTAATCGCTCAAGAAACCCGCCTTTACGATTCTGAAAAGAATGAAACACGCCCAATGAGAAGCAAGGAAGAAGCCAACGATTATCGTTATTTCCCTTGCCCTGATTTATTACCTGTTCAAATTGACGATGCCTACATTGAGGCTATTCGCCAAAGCTTACCAGAGTTGCCAGATCAGCGCAGTGCACGCTTTGTAAGCACTCTAGGCTTAAGTGATTATGATGCAGGGGTATTATCTGCCAGCCGAGGCTTAGCAGACTATTTTGAAGCCGTGGTTAATGTGTGCAATGACGCTAAGCTCAGCGCCAACTGGGTCATGGGTGAACTCGCTAAATATATGAACCAAAACAACGTTGAAATAGATGCAACACCTGTAAGCTCGATTCAACTTGGCCAACTAATTAGCCGTATTAAAGATAATACGATTAACAGTAAGGGCGCCAAAACTGTGTTTGAACAATTATGGATTCAAACTGGCGAAGTGGATGAAATTATCGCCGAAAGCGGCCTCAAACAAGTTAACGACTTAAGTGCAATAGAAGCGATGGTGGACGATGTTATTGCTAATAGCAAAAAGCAGGTGCAACAATACGTGGACGCAGAAATAGATAAGCGGGGCAAAATGCTAGGCTTTTTTATGGGCCAAGTAATGAAAGCATCCAAAGGCTCAGCTAACCCAGGCCAAGTGAATGGCCTGCTTGCCAAAAAGCTAAACGCGCTTTGCTAGCGCGGTAAGCTTAGTCACTAAGTTATAGGTTCTCCTGTCCAGGGGTGACGCTAAGCTGTGGCCTGCACAGCCGCTTTTACTCCTGATCAGCTAGCGCCAAGTCTACCATTAAATCGTCAGACAAGCCTTCTAGTGCTTGTTGCAAGTGATCCATATCAAAGTCTGTTGCTACTAACAACTGCGCACCCGCAACAAACATATCACCCCCAGACATTGAAGCACTAACCACTTCTGTGTCTAAGCTTTGCACACTTACATTTTGTGCCACAAACACATTCGACACTTCACGCATGATGCCTGGCTTGTCATGGCAGGTTAGGTCTAACCAAATAGTTTGTTGATTATCAGCTTCTGAGGCATCCACACTTTCGTTTAGGGTGACTGCCATACCATGATCACTTAACCCACGCAGGTCTTTCTCAAGCGCTGGAATTAGGTTTTCATCAATGTTGACCGTAAGAATACCAGCAAACTGCCCTGATAAATGAGCCATACTAGACTCTTCCCAGCTTGCATCATGGCTGTAAATAACTTCGGAAAGCATTTGAACAAGGCCTGGACGGTCTGCACAAATGGCAGTAAGTACTAATGTTTTATTCATCATCTGTCTCCAAGTTATACTTATGTCAGCATTTGTGCGACACGAGCTTTCAATAATTCTATAGCGGCTGGGTTCTCGCCGCCCTCTGGCACAATTAAATCTGCATGGGCGCGAGAAGGTGATATGTGGTTAAAAAACCCAGGCCTCACTGTTGCCTGATATTGCGTTAGAACCGATTTTAAATCCCGTCCTCTCTCATTAACATCACGCTCTAGGCGTCTAATTAAACAAACATCCAACGGCACATCCATAAAAATGCGCAAGTTAAACAAGGACCTTAATCGCTCTTGGGTGAACAGCAAAATACCCTCAACAATTAAAACCTTACATGGCTTCATAAGCACAGTTTCCTGCAAGCGCAAGTGTTCATGAAAACTATATATGGGTTGCTCAATAGTTTGACCCATTGATAATGTTTCAATATGCTGCGCCATCAACACATGATCCATGGCATCAGGATGGTCGTAATTGGTTAGGTTACGCTGATCTTTAGACATATTGGTTTGATCTTTATAGTAGCTGTCTTCTGACATCATCACCACTTGATCTGCATCAAAGCCTGCGATCACATTTTTTGCCAACAAACTTTTCCCCGAAGCTGATGCCCCAGCAATGCCAATAATAACCACAAAAACTCCAACACATGTATCAAATCACCCATTATACTGTGCCACTATGAATATACTACTTTTTAACGCCGACGAACTGTCTCATATGGGACAGATTAAAATTAATGACCTTCGTCGCCAAACTCACCTAGCCAAAGTTATTAAGCCAAACATTGGCGATACCATTAGAGTAGGCCAAATAAATGGTGCTACGGGCTTAGGCAAAGTCATTGTTCATAGCTCACACGAAACCCATTTAGAGGTTACGCTTAACCAAACTTGCCCTGCGCCACTTGCGTTAAAACTGTTGTTGGCCATCCCTAGACCCAAAATGATGCGCAGGATACTGCAAACCTGTGCCACTTTAGGCGTGAGTGAAATTACTTTATTAAATAGCTCAAAAGTAGAAAAAAGCTATTGGCAAACACCACTTTTACAGCCCCAAAGCATCTATGACAATTTGTTGCTAGGCCTTGAGCAAGCCGGCACTACACAACTTCCAATAGTGCACAAAGCGCCTCTATTCAAACCCTACGTTGAAGATAAACTGCACCAATGGGCACAAGACAGCCGCAGACTTGTGGCTCATCCTCGCCATGCTGGCCCATGCCCTATTGCAACCCAACAAGCCACCACCTTAGCTATTGGCCCTGAAGGAGGCTTTACAGACTACGAAGTGGATAAATTACTGCAACAAGGGTTTTCAGCATTTTCTCTTGGACCACGAATTATGCGAGTGGAAACAGCTATTCCAGTGGCTATTGCAAGGCTATGTGCACTATGAAATCTGCCAAGCAACGTTTTGCTGGTCGCTACCGAGCGCCTGGTCCAAAACGCTCTCCTTTAATCACCCAAGAAGGCGCCACAGCACTTAAAGGTGAGCTAGATGATTTGTGGCGTAATAAACGCCCTGTGATTACGCAAGCGGTAGGGGAAGCTGCTGCTTTAGGTGATCGTTCAGAAAATGCCGAATACATTTACGGCAAAAAAATGCTTCGGGAAATGGACAGCCGTATTCTTTATTTACAGCGCAGGCTTGACCAAATTAAGGTGGTCAAGGGTGTACCTGCAGACGTTAACAGAGTGTATTTTGGTGCTTGGGTTACACTAGTTGATGATGAGGATAATGAACGACATTATCGGATCGTTGGGGCTGATGAACTCAACCCGAGTGCAGGCTATATTAGTATAGATTCCCCCCTTGCTCTAGCACTTATTGGCAAGCAGTTAGATGATAGAGTAGAACTGAGAGACCTAAACAAAGGCTACGACATTATTAGCATTAGCTACACTAGCAACTAGGTCTGCGAGTGAATAGTGCCTCTACGGTAAGAAAATACTGCTGCTATTAAGGCGTAACATACAGACAAAGCCATAGTAATTTTAATCACTAACAAAAGCTCAGGATAAAGTTTGGCAGTGATTGCAGCGCCACCCATAGTGACGCTAAATAGCGTCATTACAATAGCAGAGCTCACCATATTGCCCATAGTGCGGGCTAAATTAAGCATCACAGCAGCAATGCTTAATTGATCAGCTGTCACTGAACCAATAGCAGCATTGTTATTGGGTGATGAAAAGAAACCAAAACCCAGTCCCAAAAACACTAACGCAACCATCACATAGTTTAGTGGCGTTTGCATATCCAGCCTAAAGAGCATGGCATAACCTATGACAAATAAAAGGCAGCCAAAAGTAGACAACACTCTGGGCTCAAAACGGTCTGATAAGCGGCCAGTGATAGGAGCAAGTATCATCATGATAAGGGTTTGTATTAATACAATTTGACCTGTTTCACTAGGACTTAACCCATGGATATACTGCAAATACAGACTTAGCAAAAACACCATGGAGAAGCTAGAGCCATAAATAAAGAATGCCGACAACAATGAACGGTTGAAAATACGATTAGCCCTTAGCGCCGAAAGCCGAATTAAAGGTGATGCTATTTTGGATTGATGCCACACAAAAAAAGCTAGTAGCATCAGCCCAAACATTGCCAACAGAGCAAACCGCCAATCGGTTAAGCGTGATAGCCCAAGCATAAATGCGCTTACCCAAGCTGCAAATATTAAACTCCCCTGCCAATCAAATTTGAGCCTATGTTCTGATTTCCAGTCTCCCTTAACGTAAGTAAATAACACCACTAAACACAGAAGCAAAATAGGTAGGGGCGCCCAAAAAACACTTTTCCAGCCCCAGTGCTGGGTTAACCAACCACCTATTAACGGGCCAAGGGTAAGCCCTAGATAGACTGATGATGCACCTATGCCTAGCGCTTGCCCACGATTAGAGTTAGCGTAAACAACACCAATAATGGCCATGCTAGTACCATATACCATAGAGCTAGAAATACCTTGCACTACCCTAATAAGCAACAAAGACTCAATAGATTGTGGCAAAAGCACACACAAAGAGGACAGAATAAACAACAGCATTCCAGTGACAAAAACGCGTTTTCTTCCGACAATGTCTGCAATCCGGCCTATGGGCAATAAAAAAACAACATTTCCCCACAACATAGCTACAGGAATCCAGCTCACAGCGATGGCACTGGCTTGCAGGTCTGCGGCGATACGCGGAATGGCAATATTTACTGCAGACAGCGCTAAAGAACATATCATCATTACCAAACCAACACTCACAAGCGCCATTCTTCTGGCCCTAGGTGTTTGATCATAATAGGATTGTAGTTGTGTCGCGTTCATCTGTGCCATTATACTCCGTAATTAAATGGTAAGTTAGGGCGTATATTGTGAGCCAACAAGATCAAAAAAATCATCAAACTGGCAACCCAATCAATGTGGATATTGGGTTAGATTTAAATTGGCTGCTACAAAGCAAACCACTAATGTCGGCCACGCCAGATGTGACCCTGTTTACGACTCAAATTGCCTCTAAAGTGCCCAACACTTTACCTGCAAACTTGAAAACTTATCCTGCTCAGCCTGCCTATCGTTTGGGAAAACATTTTGAAGACTGTGTAGAGCACTTGTTTGACTTTTGGTCAGAAAATAACATCATTGAAAGAAACTTAATTATTCAAACGCCCATGCGAACCGTTGGAGAACTGGATCTAATTTACCAAAATAGTGCGCAACAAATAGTCCACCTAGAACTTGCTATAAAGTTTTATTTACTCATCAAAGGCGGCACCAAACTAACGGATTTCATTGGCCCAGCTGGACATGACCGCCTAGATCTTAAGTGGGACAGATTACGCCATCACCAGCTCCCATTAAGCAGCACCACCGCAGTTTTTGAGTTTTTGCACCAACAACACCTCCCCCAGCCAACTCACCGTCAGCTGCTACTGACGGGCATGTTGTTTTATGCCTATGAAAAATGGCAGATCACCACAGTAGATGGCGTAGGTGTCCATCCAGATCATCAGCGCGGTTGGTGGCTAGAGCATCACGAACTGGCCCAGATAAAACCCATTGAGGATCTAGAACGAGGCTTCATTATTTTGCCCAAATGGCACTGGATCGGCGGGCCACGACATTATAGTGATCCTCAACCTATAAATCATGAAACTCTCGTTAAGCTAACCACTGCTGATCTGTGGCCCAATATGGTTTTAGTGTATGAGCGCAGCCATGCCCAACACGCCTCAAGTACCCACCACACAATCAAACCATGGGTGTTCCAACATCGCGGTTTAGTGTTGGCCACAAAAAAGCCCCCACTAGTTACCTAGTGAGGGCTTTTTCTTATAATGGTGGGTCGTGGGCGGCTCGAACGCCCGACCAATTGGTTAAAAGCCAACTGCTCTACCAACTGAGCTAACGACCCAAATTCTCTACGGGGCTTGGTAGATTGCGCCCCTTTACTTGCTAAACATTAAACTTCACTAGCTTAAGCTTTGCCACTACAGTAACTATGACACTATTTAACCTTCTAAATACTGCAATAAACTGACCAACATTAACCGGTTGGTGCGATTTAAAATGGTGGGTCGTGGGCGGCTCGAACGCCCGACCAATTGGTTAAAAGCCAACTGCTCTACCAACTGAGCTAACGACCCAAATTCTCTACGGGGCTTGGTAGACTGCGCCCCTTAAACCGTGATGTTAACTACCCATTACGCTACTGCTCAAACGTGATAATAAAAACCACAGTTGCCCAAATAAAATGGCGGAGGAGGAGAGATTCGAACTCTCGGTGGGCTACAAACCCACGACGGTTTTCAAGACCGTTGCATTCGACCACTCTGCCACCCCTCCGCAGAGAGCGCGTATAGTAAACCATTGAGATATAGAGTCAAGCATCTAGAGCCACACTAACCTAAAAAACACTAAAAAAAGGTAAAAAACCTAGAATTTTATTAATTATTGCCACAGCTCAAGCAATCCACGTCTTTAGGTAGGGAAAAAGTTTGCCAATGCATCGTTTTTGCGTCCAATAACAATAGCTTACCCACTAATGGTTGACCAAGGTTAGAAAGCACTTTGATAGCCTCCATCGCTTGGATTGAACCAATAATGCCCACCAAAGGGGCCATCACACCGCTGGTTGAACAGCTGCCCTGTTGAACTTTGGTAAGCTGGGTCAAACAATGGTAACAAGGGGTGTCGGGTTGGCGAGGGTCAAATACGCTCACCTGACCTTCCATGCGAATGGCGGCTCCAGAAATAAGCGGAGTTTGATGCTGCAGGCAAGCCTTATTGACAGCTAGACGAGTGGCCAAGTTATCACAACAGTCCACCACCACATCAGCCTTCATGACCTCTAGTGCTAGCACGTCACCTTGTAGCCTAAAATTCATCGCTTCCACCTGCACATCACTATTAAGCGCGGCAATGCTTTGAGCGGCTGAGGATACTTTACTCACGCCCACATCACCCTCACTATGAATAATCTGGCGCTGCAAATTTGAGGAGTCTACTAAGTCATCATCTACCAACACTAATGTACCCACCCCAGCAGAGGCCAAATACAATGCCACAGGGCTACCCAAGCCACCCAAGCCTATAATTAGCACTCTCGCACTAAGTAGCTTTTGCTGACCTTGATAATCAAACTCCGGCAACATAATTTGCCTGCTATAACGCTGCAACTGCTCATCATTCATCACTTATCTCCTGCAGTAAACCACCATGCCATTGACCAAAGGTGACTCGATCTTGGCCGTTATAATCTTTACGCCCAGTCACATTACTAAAGCCCAAGCTGGTTAATAGCTCAGCCACCTTTGTGCCTTGGTCATAACCATGCTCAAAGGCCAACCATCCATTGACTGCCAATAACTTAACCGACTGCTCTGCAATGATTTCAATATCTGCCATACCATGATTATCTGCCACCAGCGCAGATAAGGGCTCATAACGGACATCACCTAGACCTAAGTGGGGGTCTTGTGCATCGATATAGGGGGGGTTGCTAACAATACAGTGAAGCGGATTTGAGGCCTCTTTAACCCGCCCTTGAGCCCAATTACCTTGGTAAAATTTGACTCTTTCTAGGTTACATTTAACTGCATTTAAACTAGCCAACTTGACAGCATCCAAGGACTGATCGACACCTATTAGCTTCCAGTCAGGTTTTTCAGCTGCTAACGCTAAAGCGATTGCACCGCTGCCAGTACCTAAATCTAGCACACTGGCAAATGTTGGCAGATTTAATTCCAGTACCACCTCAACTAAAAGCTCAGTTTCTGGGCGGGGAATTAAAGTAGATGCGTCCACTTGCAAGTCTAAACTCCAAAACCCTTGTGTACCCAATAGGTGAGCCACTGGCCTCCCTAAACAGCGTTCGTGCACCAAAAGCTCAAAGCCCTGCCATTGCTGCGTAGTTAAGGGTTTTTCTGGCCAGGCATAAAGCCCAGCATTGGTCACAGATAAGATTTGGCACAACAACAACTGGGCATCTAAAGCTGGGCTATGGGAAGGCTGTATTGCCTTAGCAAAGGCTGATTGAGCCCAAGTTAATGCCTGTTGTCGCGTATAGATGGAGCCTGAACTAGACGCGCCAGCCATTAAACTAGCCTTCATTTTCTGCTAAGGATGCTAATAGATTGGCCTGATGTTCATTACTTAAAGGCTCAATAATACAGTTGACATCACCCTCCATAACATCACCCAATTTATAAAGAGTAAGGTTTATACGGTGATCTGTTACCCGACCTTGTGGATAGTTATAGGTGCGAATTCTCTCAGATCGATCACCACTGCCCACCAAACTTTTGCGAGCATCTGCTTGTTCTGCAGCAACTACCTCTTGCGCGCTGGATAGCAACCTAGACGCCAAAAGCGATAACGCTCTAGCTTTATTCTTGTGCTGGGAGCGCTCATCCTGACACTCTACTACAGTGCCTGTTGGCAAGTGAGTAATACGAATAGCGGAGTCTGTTTTGTTAACGTGCTGACCACCTGCACCGGACGCTCTAAACGTATCAATGCGCAAATCACCTTTGTTGATATCAACCTCATCAACAGAATCCACTTCGGGCATTACAGCCACAGTGCAGGCAGACGTATGAACACGGCCTTGAGATTCTGTTTCTGGCACCCGTTGCACACGATGAGCACCTGATTCAAACTTAAGACGTGAATAAACATCATTTCCCACCATACGCAGGATGATTTCACGATAGCCACCATGATCACCTGCGTTTTGACTGATGATTTCAACTTTCCAACCCATATTTTCAGCGTATCGGGTGTACATACGGTAAAGGTCTCCAGCAAAAATAGCAGCCTCATCGCCGCCTGTGCCAGCGCGAACCTCAACAAAGGTGTTGTGAGTGTCATTGGGGTCTTTTGGCAACAGAAGCTTTTGTAAATCTAGCTCTAACTGGGCTTGTTGCTTTTTACCATCCTGAATTTCTTCCTCAGCCATAGCTTTCATTTCAGCGTCATCTTCAGCCAACATTAGCTGCGCTTCTTCCATATCAGCTTGTAACTGTGTGTATTGCCTATAGTTATTAACCACATCTTCAAGCTCTGCATATTCCTTGGAATAGGCACGGAATTTATCCTGATCCATGATCACTTCTGCTACACCCAATAGGGCTTCTAGCTCTTCGTAGCGATCTTGCAGACGTTCTAATTTACTAAGTATTGAGGCTTTCATAAGGTTTTATTCAAATCAAACATGGTTTGCAATAACGCTAGGCTTTGGTCGTCCCCTAACGCACTGGCTTTCTTTAACTGCACGGTAGGTGCATGCATCATTTTATTGGTGAGGGATCTAGCTAGGCGCTGCATAACGACCTGCACTTCCTCACCTTTAGCTAACAACGCCAAAGCACGTTCTAGCTCATCATCTCTTATCGCTTCCATGCGCTGGCGGTAATCACGAATGCTGTCAACGGCATCTAATGAGCGCTCTGACTCCAGGTAGCTTAACAAGCCGTCTTCAATCATCACCTCCGCAGCCTTTGCTGCCTCTTGCCGGGAACGCATGCCTGCATCGATCACATCTTTTAGATCATCAACGGTGTATAGGTAAACATCATCTAGCTGCGCCACTTCAGCTTCAATATCTCTTGGCACTGCGATATCTACCATAAACATCAATTTGTGCTTACGTTGCTTGAGTGCCCTTTCTACAGCACCTTTACCTAAAATAGGTAATTGGCTAGCGGTCGAAGAAATAACAATGTCAGCGTCAGCTAGGTGGTCAGGAATCTCTGATAGCAAAACAGCTTGAGCATTAAATTCGAGGGCTAATTCTTGGGCTCTAGCTAAGGTACGGTTAGCCACAATAATACGCTTTACACCAGAGTCATGCAGATGGCGCGCCACCAATTCTATGGTTTCCCCAGCACCAATAAGCAATGCTGTCTGGTCTTCTAGATTAGCAAAAATTTGCCTAGCCATAGCCACAGCTGCAAAGGCTACAGATACCGGATTTTCACCAATGGCCGTATGAGTGCGCACGTATTTGGCCATATTAAAGGCACTTTGAAACATACGTATTAGATAGCTTGTGGCTGTTTTTTCTTGCCTAGCGACAGAAAAACTAGACTTTAGCTGGCCTAAAATTTGCGGCTCTCCCAACACCATAGAATCTAAACCACTTGCCACTCGCATCATGTGCTTAACAGCTTGATCAGCTTTTTGAAAATAGCTATGGTGCTGCACCTGCTCTAATGGCACTTGATGATAGTCAGACAACCATTGAGAAACTACACGGTAAGATTCACCTGTTTGCTCATCCGCTTCAACCAACCTGCCATAAATTTCTGTGCGATTACATGTAGATAATATAGCAGCTTCTGAAACAGCAGTTTGACTGACTAATTGCTGAAGGGCAGGCGCAGTAATTTCTGGCGCAAAAGCTAGCTTTTCACGCATATCTACAGAGGCTGTGGTGTGGTTAATGCCGAATACAAACAAAGTCATGGGGTGGTCTGCAGATGCCAAACAATTACGAAACGCTATCGAAGCGATTAAAAAGGCATTATACCCGAAACTTAAGCCCCTCCATAGCCAACAGCAGGGCTAACTCAGTGGCTATTTCATTTAGCAGCCAGTTAAGATCATTAAAGGTGTTTGTTTGGGCCATTTTATTGGCCAAACTGGTATTGTGAAAAGGTCTCTATTTGTTACACTCAATAACTACTGCATCAGCAAAGAAGCTTCATTTTGTCGCAATTTCCACCCATTAACACTTTTTTTTATACCCGCTTGAGGTGCTTCCACCTCATTATAGTAGTGCTTGCCTGCATCTTAACAATAAGCTGTACTAGCACAGCAAAACCGACTGTCCAACCCACACCCAACCTAGGCAAAAACCTCACACCATTTGATTTATCTAGCCTTTTAATAGGTGAATTTGCATTACAACGAGGTCAGAAAAAAACAGCAACCATTCATTTTCTGGCTGCCGCAAAATCTACCCAAAATCTTGATGCCGCCAAACGTGCTACTTATTCAGCACAATTTTATCAAGATGCAGACTTACTCAGCCAATCTAGTTTACTGTGGAGCCAACTGGCACCTCAAGACCCACTTCCATGGCAATACATCGCTCAGGCAGCTAGCGTTAACCTTCAATTTGATAAAGCCATCCAAGCATTAATTGAAGAGCTCAAACGCGGTGGCGGTGACGGCCTACCCTATGTGGCCAGCTTAAGCATTAATGAAACAGCTGCTGTGCAAAAAAATCTGCAAGACCATTTCCAGTCATGGCTCAGTGCCTACCCAAAGCACCCACAACTGCATTATGCCCTTGCCATATTGGCAAAAGCTTTGGGCCAGTTTGATGCAGCCACACTGCACATCAACCAAGCACTTGCGCTAGATGCTAAAAACCTTCAAGTACAAATTTTTTACACACAGCTATTATTGGCTAACCAAGACTTGCAAGCTGCAGATGAATATTTATCCCAATATACTCAGCCTTTAATGAACGCTCCTGGACTTTTGATCAACCAACATGCTCAAGTACTTACCTTAATGACCCAATATGCTAGAGCATATGAGTATTTTAGTGAGCTAGTAAGGCGCTATCCACAGCACCTACGCTATAGATATTCTGCGGGCATTTTAGCTTATGAGAACAGTTACTACGTATTGGCTAAGACTCATTTAAATAAAGTGATCGCACTTGACCCAAATAGTCATAGCGCCCTTTACTACATGGCTCTCAACGCCCTTCGTCAAGATTTAACAGACCAAGCTATCTATTATTTAAATCAAGTAAAAAAAGGTGCAGATCGACTTAACGCCTTCACCTTGCTTATTGATCTAAATGGCCCTAATCAACAGCAACAAGAGGAATATTTTCAAGCACTAAGAGACCAAAATGAGGATTTAGCCACAGAAGTTTATGCCCTGGAAATACATTTTTTACTAGGCACTGGGCAACAAGATCTTGCCACACAGACCTATCAACAGGCTCTGAAGCAGCACCCTAACAATATCCCATTATTATATGGCTACGCCTTACTTGCACAATCTTTACACCAATTGAATATTACCGAGAAAATGCTGCAACGCATTATTGATATAGAGCCTGATCACATCAACGCCCTCAATGCTCTGGGCTATTCCTATGCAGAGCAAGGGATAAACCTTTTACAAGCCAAGTTATTAATTAATAGGGCTTTAGCGCTGGCTCCAAATAATGCTGCTATTATTGATAGCCTTGGCTGGGTAAATTATCGCCTAGGGCACTTAAGGCAGGCGCACAATTTACTCACTAGAGCCTATGATATAATGCCCTCCACAGAAATTGCCGCACATCTGGGTGTTGTAGAATGGGCTCTTGGAGACACTCAAAGCGCTTTTAAGACATGGAACTTCGCATTGGAAAAAGACCCTAATAATGCACTTATCAAACAAGCAATCTTGGACGCACAAAATGAATTCCAAAGGGATTAGAAGCTTTATAAAAATCACAAAAGCAAGTGCCTTGGCTCTGCTTTTAATAGGCATTTCTGCCTGTAGCACTGCACCTTTAAGTCACAATTCACCTACACTTTTAAACGCTCATACCTACACGCCATTTGCCTATAAACAAGCACAACTAGAAAAGCTTGTGCAGTGGGATGTAAAAGGCAAGATGGCCGCTTATATTAATGGTAAAAACAATTCTGGCCTAATGACTTGGCAACAAAGGCCTGAGTATTTTGATTTATTAATTAATGGCCCCCTGGGTAGTGGTCAGCTTCGCATAGAAGGCAAGCCCGGCCTTGTCATTGCCACTAGCAGTAAAGGCCGTGTAATGGCCAAAACCACTGAAGAGTTGTTTGAACAAGAATTTGGCTGGCAATTTCCTATGCAAGAATTACGTTACTGGGCTAGAGGCATTCCCCATCCAGGCAGCCTAGTAAAAATAAGCTACAACTTGCAAGGTGAAGCGGCCACCATAGAGCAAGCTGACTGGTCTGTGACCTACCACTCATACAACCAAGTGACCCACTTATCCCATGACCAGACCACCCAACTGCCTATGCCTAAAAAGATTGAAATTATTGGCTCTGACATTCGTCTCATTTTAGTACTAAAAAGCTGGAGCAATCTACACCCCTTCCCCCGCCCCAACCCAAGCCTTGATACACGCCTGGATTCTGGCCTTAGCGCAGTTGCTAACCCCCAGTAAGGGCACAAATTATGTTGACATTAGAACGCAATTCCGCGAAAATATGCGCGTGAAATTTATGGGATATCGCCAAGCGGTAAGGCAACGGGTTTTGATCTCGTCATGCGCTGGTTCGAATCCAGCTATCCCAGCCACATTCTTATTCGCAAGCATAAGCTTACGTCTTAAAATCAATAAAAAAGCATAGGTGCCCCAAGGTGTCAAAACTGAAAGTTTTTTCCGGTAGTGCTCATCCAGCATTGGCTCAAATGGTTGTAGATCGTTTAGGCGTGCCCCTAGGCAAGGCTAAGGTATCAACCTTTAGTGACGGCGAATGCGCTATTGAATTACTGGAAGACGTGCGTGGCAAGGATGTATTCATTATCCAGCCAACTTGCGCACCAACCAACACCAATTTGATGGAACTCATTTTAATGGCTGACGCCATGCGCCGAGCTTCTGCTGCACGTGTTACTGCGGTGGTACCTTATTTTGGGTATGCGCGCCAAGACCGCCGCCCTCGCTCTGCACGTGTGCCAATTAGCGCACGCGTTGTAGCCAATATGATGGCGCGCTCTGGCATTGATCGGGTACTAACCGTAGATTTGCACGCTGAACAGATTCAAGGCTTTTTTGACATCCCTGTAGATAACGTATTTGGGTCTCCAGTTTTGCTGGATGAAATTACCAATCAAGATTATGATAATCCATTGGTTGTTTCACCAGATGTAGGCGGTGTAGTGCGTGCTCGTGCTGTAGCTAAACAGTTAAATACAGACTTAGCGATTATCGATAAACGTCGTGAAAAAGCTAATGAATCACAAGTAATGCACATTATTGGTGATGTGACAGATCGTACCTGCATATTAGTTGATGACATGTGTGACACTGCCGGCACCTTATGCAAAGCAGCTGATGCATTAAAAGCTAATGGCGCCAAACGCGTTGTGGCCTATGCCACTCATCCAGTATTATCTGGCGCAGCAGTAGACAACATCATCAACTCATCCCTTGATGAACTGGTAGTGACTGACACTATTCCGCTATCAGAGGCAAGCATGGCTTGTAGCAAAATTCGCCAACTGACTATGGCCGACTTGCTGGCTGAGTCTGTACGTCGTGTGTGCAACGAAGAATCCATTAGCGCGATGTTTCGCACCTAAACTTAGGCTGTAAACTTCGTACTAATATTATCGGCCTTTAATTAGGCTATTTTAACCGTCCTACCGTGCACCGGTCGCAAGTGCCCAGGACAATAAATAAGGAAAGACAAATGTCTATCTCTCTAAATGCTGAAGCCCGTGATGACTTGGGGAAAGGTGCGAGCCGCCGCCTACGTCGTCTAACTGGCGGTACACCTGCTATCGTTTTTGGTGGTGCAAAAAACCGCAAGCCTCAATCTGTAACTTTGGTTCATAAAGACCTTTGGAAAGCTTCTGAAATGGAAGGCTTTTACAGCTCTGTAATCACCCTAAACATTGGCGGCAAAGAAGAGCCAGTCATTGTTAAGGACATCCAACGCCATCCAGCTAAACAAGAAATCCAGCACGTTGACTTCTTGCGCGTTACTAAGTCAAACCTAATCCACATCTTGGTTCCTTTGAAGTTTATCAATGAAGCTACTGCTCATGCGATTAAGATTCAAGGCGGCACAGTATCTCATGCGAAAAGCGAAGTTGAGATCACTTGTTTGGCAGCCAACTTGCCAGAGTGTCTTACTGTAGACATGCAAGATATTGCTATCGGTGGTATCGTTCACCTTTCTGATATCCCGCTACCAAAGGGTGTAACTATTCACGCCTTGCGTCTAGGTGAAGATCACAACCAAGCAATTGCTACGATTAGTGGCTCTAAAGGCGCGTAACACTAGCGCAGCTTAATTGTTGTTGTAATAAGCGCCTTTGTTATTCACTTAACAAAGGCGTTTTTATTTGGAACCTGCTGACTATGCCTAACTCTTTATCTGATGTCCCAATAAAACTTATTATTGGCCTAGGCAACCCTGGCGCTAAATATGACCAAACTAGACACAACGCAGGTCAAGACTGGTTAACGCAGCTGGCCAAAGAACAAAGCATAACCCTAGCCCCAGAGAAACGCTTTTTTGGTGACTATGGTCAAGGATTGATTGCCGGTCAAAAAGTGCACTTACTTATTCCTAATACGTTTATGAATTTAAGTGGGCAGGCTGTGCAAGCCCTATGTAGTTTCTATAAAATTGATACACAAAACATTCTTGTAGCCCACGATGAGCTGGACTTACCTCCTGGCACTGCGCGCCTTAAGCTAGGTGGTGGCCATGGTGGTCATAATGGTTTACGAGACATTATTAGCAAACGTAGCGGCGATAAAAACTTTTACCGTCTACGCTTAGGTATTGGCCACCCAGGTAACGCTAAATTGGTGGCCAGTTATGTATTAAAAAAGGCGCCTCTTGAAGAGCGCATCAGCACCCAGAATGCGATGGATAAGGCGATTAAAGCCATGCCAGAGGCTTTACCTGGGCAATGGCAAAAAGCCATGAACGACCTGCACACAAGCTAAAAAGCGGTCTAACTAATATTACTAGAGGTATCCCATGGGATTCAATTGCGGCATTGTAGGCCTACCTAACGTTGGCAAATCAACTCTTTTTAACGCCCTTACCAAATCAGGCATTAGCGCAGAGAATTTTCCATTTTGCACCATCGAACCTAACTCTGGTGTGGTAGCAATGCCAGATCCTCGATTGGATGCCCTGGCAGCAATCGTGACCCCAGAGCGCGTAATGCCAACAACTATGGAGTTTGTAGACATTGCAGGCCTAGTAGAAGGTGCCTCTAAAGGTGAAGGCCTTGGCAACAAGTTTTTAGCCAACATCCGTGAAACAGATGCAATCGCCCATGTGGTGCGTTGTTTTGAAGACGAAAACGTCATTCATGTTTCCAACCGAATAGATCCGATTGATGATATTGGCATCATCAATATGGAACTGGCACTAGCCGATCTAGACTCAGTTGAAAAACAAAAATCTCGCGTCCATCGTGTAGCTCGCACCGGTGACAAAGAAGCCCAAACCACAATGGCCCTTTTAGAAAAGCTAGAAGGCCCATTAAGTGAAGGCATTGCCGTGCGGTCATTGGATTTAAATGATGACGAGTTAGCCATGGTGAAAGGTTTTCATCTACTAACAACTAAGCCAACTATGTATATTGCAAACGTTGCAGATGATGGCTTTGAAAACAACCCTCACCTCGACGCTGTAACCGCTTTTGCTGCCACTGAAGGCGCTCAAGTAGTGGCCGTTTGTAACCAAATTGAAGCTGAAATTAGCGAACTTGATGATGACGACAAACGTGAGTTTTTGTCTGATATCGGCATGACAGAGCCTGGATTAGATCGTGTTATTCGCGCTGGATACGATTTACTTAAGTTGCAAACTTACTTTACCGCAGGTGTTAAAGAAGTACGTGCCTGGACTGTAAAGCAAAATGCCACAGCTCCTCAAGCTGCAGGTGTCATCCATACAGACTTTGAAAAAGGTTTCATCCGTGCAGAAGTCGTGGGTTATGAAGACTTTATTGCAGGCAACGGTGAGCAAGGTGCCAAAGAAGCTGGAAAATGGCGCTTAGAGGGCAAAGAGTACCGAGTAAAAGATGGTGATGTGGTTCACTTCCGATTTAATGTGTAAAAGCTTTGTTTATGGGTGTTGACAGCACCCCCAAAACAAGGAATAATTCGCGTCCTCAAGTGCAGCCACTGTGCTTGGGGAGGGTCAAAATGGCTATGTAGCTCAGTTGGTTAGAGCACATCACTCATAATGATGGGGTCACTAGTTCGAATCTAGTCATAGCCACCATTTTGATCTGTAACACGGACATTACTGGGATATCGCCAAGCGGTAAGGCAACGGGTTTTGATCTCGTCATGCGCTGGTTCGAATCCAGCTATCCCAGCCATCCGTCCTTTTGTTTACAAAAATCTCAAGCCAAAAAACTGTGCACTTAGACTTAGTCTATGCAGCCTACCCTGACGATCTTTTTTTGATTGCGATCACACTTAAAAGTGCTTAGAGTAGCGATTAACACGACTTAACTTAAGCGACACTCATCAAACGCCTCACAAAGCCTGATAGACGCCCTTACAGCACACGCTTACTCAGGCGCATCAAATGCTCTAGTAGCTACTGGCACCGGCTAATAAAGGGGCTGTGCGGCGCTCAAGGGGGTTACTGCTTATCAAGTAAAACCTCAAAGACCAATCCAGCACCCTATTTAACCTTTAAAAGCCTCCAACAAAGGAATCTTTCATGACCATCTATATCAACAGTGAATTTGATAGTGGCAACATAGAGACCGTCAATGCCCACAGCAATCCAGTTGAGCTTGCCATACGTAATGACCATCAATCCGATTTTTATCAGTGGTTTTATTTTAGTGTTAATGGCGCCAAGGGCAAAGATGATTTAGAGCTATGCTTAAGCAACGCATCAGGGGCAGCATTTCCAGGAGGCTGGAAACATTTTCAAGTAATGGCCTCCTATGATAAAAATGAGTGGTTTAGGGTATCAACACGTTACGAAAACGGCAGCCTTATTTTTAATCATGCTGCAGATCATGATTTAGTTTGGTATAGCTACTTTACGCCTTATTCGTGGGAGCGACATCAAGACCTTATTGGTTGGGCACAAACAAATGAGCAAACTTCGCTTACCACCTTGGGAAACAGCTTGGACGGCAGGCCTTTAAGCCTACTTACTATTGGTGACGAAGCTCCCCATAAACGCAAAATCTGGCTCACTGCTCGACAGCACCCTGGTGAAACCATGGCTGAATTTGCCATAGAAGGTTTGTTACAGAAACTATTAGACCCAAATGATGCATGCAGCCGCACATTGCTTCAAAAAGCTGTGTTTTACATCATTCCCAACATGAACCCAGACGGCAGCGTGCGAGGCCACCTGCGCACCAATGCGGCGGGGGTAAACCTTAATCGTGAATGGCTAGAGCCTTCTATGGCACTAAGCCCTGAAGTATTTTTAACACAACAAAAAATGCATGAAACAGGCGTAGACCTTTTCATTGATTGTCACGGGGACGAGGAAATTCCTTACGTATTTTTGGTAGACAATCAAGGTATTCCTGCCTATGGACCAAGGCTGGCCAAACTAGAGACTAGCTTCAAGCAACAGTTACTTAACAGCAACCCAGACTACCAAACAAAATACGGCTACGACATCGATTTACCAGGCCAAGCTAACCTTCAACTTGCAAGCACGTACGTGGGCCAGACCTATAATTGCTTAGCCTTCACCTTAGAAATGCCATTTATCGATAATTTTAACCTACCTGATCCTATTTATGGGTGGTCTGCTCAACGCAGTAGTGACATGGGTGCAGCACTGCTGCAGGCTGCACTGGCTGTAATTGACCAACTACGAGAGGCTTAGCCTTTAGCAGGGAGGGCGTAGGTGCCCATCACTTGAGCTACAGGTTTTTCATCCCCACGTGAATAGATCATCACCTCTCCCATCACCAGTGTACGCCCTACTTTTACTAGCTTACAGTAGCCTACGATGTCTTTATCAGCAGCAGGTTTTCTTAAAAAGTTGATTGACAGATTTGAAGTGACTGCCAAGGCAACCAAACCTATTTCACCTAATATAGCGGTATATAGCGCCACATCAGCTAATGTCATCATTACAGGCCCAGATACTGTTCCACCTGGGCGTAGCTCGTCAAATCCAATCGCATGACTTACCACCGAAGTGCGCTCCCCAACAGATTCAACTAAGCACTTGGACTGAGGGAATTCTTTCGCTAAAAAATCTGCAATTACTTGTTTGGTGGCCACTACAATTTCCTTAGGTGTTGGTAATAATTTCGTCGCCGGCAGCTTCTAGCACAGGGGCTACTCGGTCAGCTTTACTGATGTACTTGGGCTTAATTTGAGTGCTAGATTTAGCATTATGCTTTTTAATTCGCGCCTTTAAAATCTGAACACCTTTTTTTCTACGATTCATGTGTATCTGCTTAGTTATTTACGTGAATATACTACCAGCTTAGGCCATGTAACCAAACCACCTGGCGCAAAAACTTGATGCTCAATACGTTAGTGCTGGCTGGCTTCAACAATAACACTGACCATGGCATCAAAAGCGCCTATATGGGGCAGTACTGTTATTTTTTTATCAGGCCAATGACACAACACTTTCTCTACCTCTTGCGGTATATCCATCACAACATGATTACCAGCTGATAAGAAGTAGGGAAGCACGACCACTTCCTTAGTGTCAGCATTAAAAAAATCATTTAAGACGCTTTCTATAGACGGTGATGCTAGCTCCAAAAACGCTACCTGAACACCATCAAAAGCCATACCTAATTCTAACGATACCTTAGATACCAAAACCTTTAACTCATCGTTAGATGATTCTCTTCGGCTGCCATGGGCCGCTATTAATAATTGCCTCATTTACTTGTTTCCAATACGTTTGCTTGTTGTTTAGTAATTTATGCTTCAATGGTGCGGCTTTGAAATAATATTATTTAACGCCAACTTTAAGGTCGCAAATTTAAACTCAAATCCACTATCCAATAATTTTTTTGGCACCACTTTTTGACTATCAAGCAACACACTGGAAGCCTCACCAAGTAAAAGATACAATATTTTTTTGGGCACGGGTAAAACAGCCACCCTGTTAAGTGCCTGTGCCAAAGCGTGGGTAAACTCACTATTTTTTTGTGCTTGTGGAGCAACCAAATTTACAGGCCCTGACACCTCCTCTTGCAGCAACGCATGGTGCATGGCATTAATGTGATCTTGGCAATGAATCCAGGACATGTATTGTTCACCGCTGCCAATACGCCCACCTAAAAAGCACTTAAACGGCAGTAACATCTTTGCTAACGCACCACCACTAGCAGATAAGACAATGCCTGTGCGCAATAACACCACCCGAGTGTAAGGCATCGCCTTGAGAGCAATTTCTTCCCAACCCAGGCATAACTTGGAAGAAAAATCACAGACTTGAGCCGGAAAATCTTCAGTAAGCTCTTGCACACCACGGTCACCATACACACCAATGGCTGATCCGTTAAGAAAGACTGAGGGTGGGTTTTCGCTAGCCTCAAACAAAGCCACAAGCTTTTGTGTTAAAGACCACCGACTCTGGCAAATTACTTGTTTTTGCTTGTCGCTCCAGCGCTTATTAATTACAGGCTCACCTGCAAGATTAATCACTGCATCAAAGGCATCTAAATTATGCAAATGATCTAGGGAGTTAATAAGCGTAACACTTGTAGGAAAAAAATCAGTTGGTTTTGATGAACCCTTTGATGACCGTGACAACACAGTGAATTGATGATTATCAAATTGTTTAATAAATGCACTGCCTATTAGCCCAGTGCCACCTGTTATCAATATATTCATAGCTTACCTCAGCACATCTTGTGCTATTTTTTGGCGCTTTATCAAACCTTCAATACAGCCGTTGGAGTTTTTAAATACCCGATCTTTTACATAGAGATTAGCTAACACAGGCGCAGTGCCGCAAAGAAAAAGGCGATCATTGTTTAACAGAAGTTTGCCCATTAAGTCCTTATCCAAATCTTTCCAAAGGCCATCTTGATAAAATACTGTATAGGCATCGACAAACTTTCCTGCCAATTCAATGGCCGCAGCAACACTAAAAGAATGAGTGAGCAGATGCACAGAAAATTTCGCATCAGTTAGCTCCAACGCCATTAATGCTAGACGCCAAATAGGCGTTTGCTGGCCTGCAATTAACAGCACCGTGTCTGAAAAGCTCTTCTTTGACACTTTGGCACTAGAGCGCATCAATGCATAACGTACAAGCTCACTCTCAGCAAACCCAAGTGCTGCACCATGATCATCTACCAAGCTTAGTCCTGTAAACAAGGGTTTAAGTAGCTGCTCACTACAAATGGGCGCAGGGTAGTTAGAGAAGGACTTGTGTAATAAATGCTCAACTTTATTCAATGAAAAGGTTTCAACCGCTGCTTTCAACTCAGACACTGCAGATAACCAATCACCCGTTTCAAAGACTTGTGAATCTATAGCGACATTTTGCTCAAGCAAAGATTTTACTTTGCCTATGGGTACACCTCTAGCCACTAAAGTGAGAATACGCTCAATGGTCGCTACATCTTTTTCTGAATAGAGCCTATGACCTTTGGGAGTTCTTTCTGGCTTTAACAACCCGTAGCGTCGCTCCCATGCTCTTAGCGTGACTGTATTGATTTGCGTACGTGCACTCAATTGGCGTATTGGGAATTGGCTTTTAGCATTTTGATCTTCATCAGCTGCCATTATTATTTTTAACCTGTGTCGGATAGTCTTTAAAGTAAAATAACTATACAAAAAATAATACTGTACAAGTATTTACGTGTACAGTATTATTTTTATACTGTTGTTTTAATCGTATCTAAAATGCACAAAACCAATGCCGAAATTGCTACAGCGCAAGTTGCCATAATAGGTGCAGGTACTGCTGGTTGCTTGATTGCCAACCTACTCAATAAAGATGGCGTGAAATGCTTACTTCTTGAAAAAAGCAGAGGCGTAGGTGGCCGCTGCAGCCGCAGACGTATACATACAGATGATAGCACTAACTATGCCATAGATTTAGGTGGGTCTGACTTCTTTCCTGCCCAAGCCACAAACCGGCTTAAAAAAATGCTGAATTATTGGAATAGTGAAGGCTATTTATCTAAATGGGTTAGACGAGTGAGCCGTTTTGACAAGCGCTCTGATGCCAGTGAGACAGTGACAAGCCTTTGTGGCACGCCTTCAATGAACACATGGCACAGTATGGTCACCGGCAATATTAACCTATTGACCCAAAGTAGAGTAGCCAACTTAAAGCGCATTGATGATTATTGGCACCTATTTGATGACAATAATCAGGCCATAGTTGTGGCCAAAAAGCTTGTTATAACAGCACCCCCTGAGCAAACACGAGACTTGTTAAATACCCTTGGCGCTTTGACATCTGTTCATCTGCCTGACACCTTGCCACACGAAAGCCTACCACAGTATGTTTGTGCAATTAGCTTTGACACTCCCTTGCATATGGATGCAGATGTGTACCAAATTGGTCACGCATTACTTCACTCAGCCGTGCTGGAAGACAGCAAGCCTGGCAGAGCGCCCCCAACACCCATGCAGCAAGTTTGGGTGTTGCACAGCACCTATGAATGGGCACAACAACAAAACCATGTTGACAGCCATACAGCAGCTGTGGAGCTAGCACAGGCCTTTTGCCAACATTTTAGTATTGACATTAAACCAACCATATTGACCTCCCATTACTGGCGCATGGCAAAATATAATCCCACTCCCAACGACAAGGACTCCTATTTTTGGGACGAGCAGCTTAATATGGGTTGCTGCGGTGATTGGTTAGGTGGAGGAGGAACAGTGGGTGCACTTAATAGTGCTGTGGCATTGCATGAAGTAATGATTAGATGATGAACAGCGCAAGCACTATTGCCTCTGATAAGGTGGCAACTAAACTAACACAGCAACCAATAAAGGTGGGCATCAGCGCTTGCTTAGTCGGTAATGAAGTTCGTTATAATGGCGGCCACAAACAATCTAGACTGTGCCTTGATCTGCTAAGCCAATGCTTCACATTTACAAGCTTTTGCCCCGAGGTGTCTGCAGGTTTTGGTATCCCAAGGCCTACGATGAGACTTACAGGAGACCCAACGTCACCAAGGCTGGTGTTTAGTAATGATATGTCCATCGATTTAACCCCTGCACTTGCTAAAGGCTTCGAAAAAGAACTACCACAAATGGGTCATCTTGATGGTTACATCTTAATGAAAGACTCTCCTAGCTGTGGCCTGGAGAGAGTAAAAGTTTATCAGGAAAATGGACACCCTCATCAAACTCGCACTGCTGGTGTGTTTGCTAAGGCATTAAAAGAACACTACCCACTAATGCCCATTGAAGAAGAAGGGCGCCTGCATGATGACAAACTTTTTGATAACTTTGTGCTGCGTGTTTATGCCTACAGTAATTTCAAAAGAGAAGTTTTAGCACAGCCAAGTTTGCATCGCCTCATGGCGTTTCATAGTAGTTATAAATACCTACTTATGGCCCATAACCAAGATATGTGTCGCGACCTGGGGCGTCTTTTGGGCGTCCACAAAAGTGGCCCACTGGAAGAATTAATCATTGGCTACTTTACTGGCTTTATTGACGCGCTCTCAAAGCCTGCCAGCAGAAAAAACCACACTAACGCCCTATTTCATATTTTGGGTTACTTAAAAAATAACCTTTCACCTATGGCCCGCGAGCACATTGTCACCGTGATCCATAAATACAACAAAGGCCTAACCCCTTTAACTACACCTTTAACTTTACTCAAGCATCATTTAATGCAACATGGCTGTGATTATATAAAAGAGCAACGCTACCTAGAGCCATACCCTGAAAAAATCAGCCCAATGGTTCGATACCTTTAAGTATGAAAACGACTAAAGAAGACAGATTATGAATATACTTGTTGATAAATTTTGCGCTTACTATAAAGAATTCAGCCAAGAGAGTATTGCTGGCTTAGATGAAATTTATCACCAAAATGTGATCTTGCAGGACCCTTTCAGCCAAATTGAAGGGCTTGCTCAGGTGCAAAAACATTTTGGCAACATGATGGAGAATGTTTCTTATTGCCATTTTGAGATTATTGACGTGGTTAGTAATGAGGGCCAAGCATTTATCACTTGGACCATGAAGTTTGCTCACCCAAAGCTCAATAATCATCAACAGATTGCAGTGGATGGCGTGAGTGATATCAAATTTGATGATCGCATCACTCACCACCGAGACTATTTTGATGTGGGCAATATGTTTTATGAACATGTACCTATCCTTAAAAACGTCATCAAAATGCTTAAAAAAAGGCTAACAGTATGAAGCGTATCTTAATTACAGGAGCTAGCTCTGGCATTGGCATGCACCTTGCTAAAAGCTACTTATCAGCCGGATGGCATGTGATCGCTTGTGGCAGATCCCTAAGCAAGCTAGAAGGGGCAATTGCGAAATCTCACCCTGAGCTGACCCTATGCACCTTTGATATCAATAAATCCGCACAAGTGATCGATGCGCTGAAACCATTTGAATCACTAGATTGTGTGATCCTAAATGCTGGGACATGTGAATACATGGATGATCCACTGTCATTTGATAGTGCACTATTTAAGCGAGTCATCCAAACCAACGTTATTGGCACAGGCTATTGTTTAGAAGGCGTGGTTGGTAATATCAAACCAGGTGGGCAGTTAGCCATCGTCAGCTCTTCTGTCACCCTGCTGCCACTTACCCGTTCTGAAGCATATGGCGCCTCAAAAGCAGCTTTGGATTATTTAACACGCACACTAGCCATAGACCTAAGTCCCAAAAATATTTCTGTTTCGCTTATTCGGCCAGGCTTTGTGGACACGGCTTTAACTCAAAAGAACACCTTCTCTATGCCTGGAATAATCACCGTCGAAAAGGCATGTGAGTACATAATGCAGGGGCTTGAAAAAAAGAAGTTAGAGATCAAGTTTCCAAAAATATTCTTTTTAATCATGAACATATTATCATTTTTACCCAGCTCTCTATGGCGAAAACTGGCTATAAAAATGATTAGGACACCTTAATGACAGTTTCACACACTCAAGAAAAACGCATTGCCATTATTGGTAGTGGAATTTCAGGCCAAACCTGTGGCTATTTGCTAAGCAAGCAACACCATGTGACATTATTTGAAGCCAACCAACACTTAGGCGGGCACACAGCAACTATCGACCTTGATATAGACGATAAAACTTTGGCAGTGGACACAGGCTTTATAGTGTTTAATGATCGCACCTATCCTAATTTTATCAAAATGATGGATCAAATTGGCATCAAAAGTAAGCCTACGCAAATGAGCTTTAGTGTACAAAACAAAACCTCTGGCCTTGAGTATAACGGACATAACTTAGACACACTTTTCGCCCAGCGCCGTAATCTTTTAAAGCCACGTTTTTATTACTTTATTATAGAGATTCTACGCTTTAACAAGCTATCTAAACAAGCCAATGCATCAGGCCAAACTAACCTAGGTACTTTAGGGGAGTTTTTGGACAAACACGGCTTTAGTGATTATTTTGCCACCCATTATGTGCTGGCAATGACGGCTGCTATTTGGTCCGCATCCATCAACAGCTGCCGTGACTTTCCGCTGCAGTTTTTCCTAAGCTTCTTGAGCAACCACGGCCTGCTAGACATTGCTAACCGTCCTCAGTGGTATGTTATTGAAGGGGGCTCTCGTAGTTACATCAAAGGGCTCACTCAAACTATTCAAGATATTCGCCTTAATTGTGCAGTGCAGTGGGTCACACGTCATCATGACCATGTAGAAATTACCAGCCATGTGGGCACTGAGATTTTTGATGAAGTTATTTTTGCGTGTCACTCAGACCAAGCATTAGCCTTGCTAAACGACCCAAGCAAAGAAGAGTCTAAAGTGCTTGGTGCGATGCAATATCGGGACAATGATGTGGTACTGCATACCGATAAAACATTGTTACCAAAACGCAAAAAAGCTTACGCAAGCTGGAACTATTGCATAGACCCGCTGGTAGATGAGTTGCCCACACTCACCTACAACATGAACATTTTGCAGGGCTTAGAAACCAAGCAAGACCTTTGTGTGACGCTTAACCAAACAAAGCGCATTGATCCAGAACATATTTTGCGCCAATTCACCTACTCTCACCCTGTTTTTTCACTCGAGTCTATAGCGGCACAGGGCCAGCGTGACACTATTTGTGGAGCAGGTCGCACACATTTTTGTGGCGCATATTGGTACAACGGATTTCATGAAGATGGTGTGAAAAGTGCATTGGATGTATGTGAACGCTTTGGTCTTACATTAGATACTGCGCCACAAAGCTCACCCAAAGGCAGCGCAGATGCCTAGCCCTCACTTCCCTCACCTTAGTGGCTCAGATGCCACTAATGAGTCTGCAAAAAACACATTCAATAGTGCGTTTTATATTGGCAACGTGTTTCATAAGCGTTTTGTACCTAAGGTGCACGAGTTCACTTACCCGTTGTATATGAATTTTATAGACCTTGATGAAGTTGAGTTACTAGATAAGAAATTTTGGTGGTTTTCATGCAGCAGATGGGCACCACTGCAGCTAAAGATAACAGATTATTTAAAGAATGAAACACCAACAACCAAAAGCTCTACTGAAAATGCAGGTATGAGTTTAAAGGCCACGGCCCTTGCCACCGCTAAAGCTCTAGGTGCCGATGTGAGCAACGTGGACAGCGTGTGTATGCTGGCACAACTGCGGTGTTTTGGTATTTATTTTAGCCCAGTAAATTTTTTCTTTTTATATGTTGATAACACAGCTAGATATCTCATTGCAGAGGTGAGTAACACACCATGGAACAATACCCACAGCTACCTAATAGATTTACTAGACCCTGCCTCTACAGAAAAAGCCTTTCATGTCTCACCATTTATGGATTTGGACATGCAATATCGGTGGCAGGTAAAAGCCCCTGCATCTCACACTAAAATCGTTATCGAAAACTGGCGGGAGCATCGGCTATTTGTGGCCGTTTTTGATGCCCAACGCTACGACATTAATGCTAAAAAACTCACCGCTGTATTTTTTCGCTGGCCCATTGTGACCCTAAGTATCGTAAGAGCTATTTATTGGCAGGCCTTCAAACTTTATGTCAAAGGCATTCGTTATGTGCCTTATCAAAAAAAAACATTAGAAAATTCAAAGAGTAAATCATGACTATGACGCACACCCAAGGTATTGAAAAAAAGAGGAAGCCCTCTCTAAGTAAGCGCATCGTGTTTTCATTACTTAACAAACTAAACGATGGCCACATTTGTTTGATTGAAAATGGCACTGAAGTTTTTTTTGGCAACAAAGATGCCACCATTCACGCTACCATTACTATCCATGACCCAAAAGCCTATTCGAGCATTTTATGGGGTGGCAGCATAGGCGCAGGGGAAGCTTATGTAGAGGGGTTGTGGAGTGCTGATGACCTAGTGGCTGTGATTCAACTATTTTCTCGAAATTTGGCCACATTAGAACAGTATGAACAGCGTTTTGGCTTTTTATTAAACATTATCAACCTCTTTAAACATCGCCTTAATCGCAATAGTAAAGAAGGCAGCCGCACCAACATTGCAGCCCACTACGACTTAAGCAATGATATGTATCGTATTTTTTTAGACAAAGCCATGCAATATTCATCGGCTATATTTCCAAATGAAAAAGCAAGCTTAGAAGAAGCCCAACAACATAAACTGAAAGTCATATGTGAGGCATTGAACCTAACCAAAGATGACCAGTTATTAGAAATAGGTACGGGTTGGGGAGGATTGGCCTGCTACGCTGCCAAAAATTATGGCTGCCACGTCACCACCACCACTATCTCTGATGCCCAGTTTGAGCTAGCAAAACAGCGCGTGGAAGACGAGAAGCTTAGCGACAAAGTGACATTACTTAAGAAAGATTACCGCGACTTAACCGGACAATACTCTAAAATAGTGTCTATTGAGATGATTGAAGCGGTAGGACATAAGTTTATGCCTACATATTTCGCCATGATAGATAAACTACTAAAACCCGGTGGGAAAACCCTAATTCAGGCCATCACCATCAATGACCAACGCTATGACAGCTATGTGAAAAACGTGGATTTTATTCAACGACATATATTCCCTGGAGGACACCTGCCCTCTATTAGCATGATCTGCGAGCTTCTTAAAAACAACACCAACATGTATATGAAACAACTGTCAGACTATCGCATTGATTATGCAAAAACCTTAAATGTATGGAGAGACAGCTTTTTAGAAAACCGTGAAGTCATTCAAAAGCTAGGCTTTAACGATGACTTTATCCGCTTGTGGGAATTTTACTTTTGCTACTGTGAAGGTGGGTTTCGTGAGTCAGCCATCGGCTTAGCTCATATTGAGCTGATCAAAAACGAATACTAAGGTACAACTAATGAAAATGTGGACATGGTTTCAACCTGTTAGCTTTCAAGTGATGTGGCTATGCCTCATATTGGGCGGCAACGACTGGCTGCCTTTAACCATGACTATTTTTGCCCTGCATTTTGCTTTAAGCCCAACACGTTTGACTGATGCAAAAGTGCTGCCCCTTGCACTGGGTGGCTTTGCTATAGATTTAATAATGACACAGCTAGGGTTTTATAGCTTTACTGCATTTCCGCTATGGCTATTAGTATTGTGGGCTGCTTTCATTCTAAATTTAGGTCACAGCATGCGGTTTTTACGCCGTTTTAAACTTATTTACCTGGTTCTTTTCAGTGCCGTCGGTGGCACTTATGCTTATTGGGTGAGCTGGAAATTTGGCGCGGTAGCTTTTCCTTATGAACCAATACTCACCTTGATTATTGTGGCTGTAAACTGGAGCATTGTTTTACCATTGTGCGTTAAGGCCGATGCATATATACGTAGGTCTGCCCATGAGTAACTTAGCCAAACGAGTGCGCCTTTTTATTGCCCTAATTTTGTTATGGGTGCCCACACACATAGCTTATGGTGAACAAACCATACCCACGAGCGATGCACCAGTTGAACTATCTGCGATAGAAAATTTTGAACAAGTAGGGACAGCTCAAATGAAATGGCTGTGGCTCAAAATATATCAAGCCACCCTACTCACCCCCAGTGGCACTTATCAGGCCAACCAATGGCCCATAGCACTTGAGCTGCTCTATCAGCAAAACATTACAGCGCAGCAGTTGATAAAATCCACTGAAAAAGACTGGAAACGTCAAAACATTGATTATTCTGCGAAGTGGATAACTGCTCTAGAAAAAATGTGGCCAGATATCTCCACACAAGACCAGCTCACATTGTATGTAGACGCCGATAGCACAAGCCACTTTTTTTACAATGGCCAATTTATTGGATCTATCCTAGATCCCCTATTTTCGGTGGCTTTTACGGCTATTTGGCTATCTAATAACACCATAAAACCAGCACAACGAAACCAATTAATAGGCATCAACCCATGATTAATTCTCGCCACTACATCCGTTTTTTCTCACGTTTTTTTATCACCATTAGCTTGGGGCTATTTTTAGCTGGATGCAGCACCACCATTGCTGATTACAAATCCACTACACCCGAATTTGATATGAAAACGTTTTTTGATGGCAAACTCATTGCCTATGGCATGGTGCAAGATAGACAAGGAAAAGTGATTAGGCGTTTTCACGCCGACTTAGTAGGGTCATGGGAAGGCAATACTGGCCTGTTAGAAGAAGACTTTTTTTATGATGATGGTGAAACACAGCGCCGTGTATGGAGCCTAGTAAAGCTTGGCAATAATCAATACAGCGGCGTAGCTTCAGATGCAGTAGGCGAAGCCACAGGAGAAAGCCAAGGCTTTGCCTTCAACTGGCGCTATACCCTAAACATTGATGTGGATGATGAGACTTGGGCCATCGACTTAAATGATTGGATTTATCAAATTGATGACTCACGTCTTATCAATGTCACTGAAATGACCAAGTGGGGATTTCATGTGGGTCAGATTACACTTGTGATAGAAAAGGTTAAATAAAGTGACCAAACCTAACTCTCTCTCCATCATGTGGTTTCGTCAAGATTTACGCCTAAGTGACAACCCAGGCCTTAGCGCTGCGTGCCAATCTGCTAACGTGTTGCCCATTTATATACTGGATGATGAAACCGCAGGCCAATACCGCATGGGCGGTGCGAGCCGATGGTGGTTGCACCATTCATTGCATGCATTAAATGCTTCCTTAGGTAATGCGCTCAATATTTACAGTGGCGACGCTGCTACAATTATTGCAGATTTATGCCAGCGCTTTACTGTGGACTCGGTTTACTGGAACCGTTGCTATGAGCCCCATCACATTGCTCAAAGCAAACACATTAAAACGCACTTAGCAGCACTGGGCATTAGCGCAAACAGCATTAACGGCTCATTACTTAACGAGCCTTGGTCTGTCTCTAAAAAAGATGGCACCCCTTACAAAATCTTCACGCCATACCATCGTGAAGCAAGCAAAGTGGACCAACCCATCACACTTTTGCCAGCACCAAACCTGACCGAAAAAGTGACCATAGACCCTGATGCTATGCCCTTGAAAGCCTTGTCTTTGTTACCAGAGATAAAATGGGACTCAAATTTTGATGCACTTTGGAACCCAGGTGAACAGGGCGCATTGTTGGCGCTTAATCGCTTTTTGGCCAACGGCATACATAACTATAAAGATGGCAGAGATCGGCCTGCATTAAAGTCGTTCTCTAGCCTATCTCCCCACCTGCATTTTGGTGATATTTCTGCTCACCAAGTCATCAATGAAATGCTACGTGTAGAAGATGATGAAAATAGTGAGCACTTTAAAAGAGAGATCCGATGGCGCGAGTTTTCTTATTATCTGCTATATCATTTCCCAGGATTACCCAACCAAAACTTAAAAGTAAACTTTGATAAGTTTCCATGGGAAAACAACCCAGACAGCCTAAAACGCTGGCAAAAAGGGCTAACTGGCTACCCATTAGTAGATGCAGGCATGCGAGAACTATGGCAAACAGGGTATATGCATAACCGCGTGCGCATGGTCACCGCCTCATTTTTGATCAAAAACTTATTAGTAGACTGGCGCTTAGGGGCTAGCTGGTTTTGGGATTGTTTGGTGGATGCAGATTTAGCCAGCAACAGCGCAAGCTGGCAGTGGGTTGCAGGCTGTGGCACTGATGCATCGCCTTATTTTCGGGTATTCAACCCCGTGACACAGGGCGAGAAATTTGATTCTAAAGGCGAATATACCAAGCGGTTTTTGCCAGAGCTCAAAGACTTACCCGACAAATATTTGTATAGGCCTTGGGAAGCACCACCAGAAGTGCTGCGCAAAGCTAACATTACTTTGGGTGAAACCTACCCACACCCTATAGTGCAAATAAAAGAGTCTCGGTTAAAGGCCTTAGATGCTTATAGCCTAACCAGAACCATCGATAAAAGCCTTGCGCCTTAGGCCATTGATCAACTAGGTGCTAATAAGCTAGATGATTCTTTAGCTGGAATACTCTAGCCTTTTAGCCCATTGTCCGTTGTGTTCTTTTTCACAATTTTGCTGCGTGTCGTACAACACGTGATCCATGATATTTTTTACTTCAACATCGGCTTCTTTAAGCTTTGACCCAATCAGGGCATTCAAAGTGATGTGCATTTTTTGGGACATAAAAACACTAAGGCTGTCGTTTGTGTCAAAAACACACACCACCTTTAAGCTAGAAGGGAAATTTGAATAGCTGACCAAATGGGTGAGCCACACAAACCCATCAATGTCTTTTAAGGCTATTTCACACACTTCAGTCAGTACACACCTGACTTTATTATCAATTTTTTTATCCGTTTTACGCATGGTTTCACTCTAGTGTGTTTGCACACTCGTGCAGGGATTTAGCCTAAAGCCAACCTTGTCGCCACTGGCCAATATCTTTTAGCTGTTGCCACTGAATAGGTGCACTGCGTTTAGACATAACAGCTTCTATGGCACACAAAATAACATTGCCTTGTTCATCAAACTTTACCGCTGTCACTAAAAAGTGTTTTTCTTTGTTTTTTGGCGTCACTGCTGTCCATTTGCTGTGGAGCAACTTTTTGGGGCTAATGGGATTCACTATTTATTCCTAGTTTGAATACACTCTATGCTCACAAGGCAGCCCTTAGCAGGGTATATTTGTTAAACTTATAACCAAGCACATACCTAGCCAACACAACGGATCAATCGATGGCCATTGCTGAGCAACCTTCACACTTAAGTTTACCCCAGACAAACCCTGGCGTAACCACAGTGCTGGAGTATTTGATCATTAAATTTCCATACATTGAGGCGCAGATTTGGCACCAACGGGTGGCAGATGGCAAGGTGCATTATCATGACCAAACGCCCATCACAGCCCAATCACTGTTTGAGCCGCAGCAAAGGATCTACTACTACAGAGAAGTGGAAAATGAACCTATCATTCCCTTTGAAGAAAGTATCATATTTCAGGACAGCCACATTTTAGTGGCCTACAAACCACATTTTTTACCAGTGACCCCTGGTGGAATCTATGTAAGTGAGTGCTTACAACATCGTTTAAGGCGCAGCACCGGCTGCGATGCTCTGCAAGCCCTGCACCGCTTAGATAGAGCCACTGCAGGCTTGGTGCTGTTTTCTACCAACCCTGACACACGTCATCAATATCATGAGCTATTTCAAACCCAGAAAATACACAAAACCTATCAAGCCATTGCCAACACACACAGCATCAAAAGCATTGTAGGCCAAGAGTGGGATATCAAAAACCACATTACTAAAAGTGAGCCCCGCTTTCGCATGTGCATTGCCCCTGGCGCTGCCAACAGCCACTCTGTGATTAGGTGCTTGCAGCAGTGTGATGAGCAAGCTCTGTTTGAGCTAAACCCTATGACAGGAAAAACCCATCAATTGCGTTTGCACATGCAGGCATTAGGCTGGCCTATACTTAATGACCGTTACTACCCAACCTTACAAGCACAATCAAAGGATGACTATCAGGCGCCATTGCAGCTATTAGCCAAACAGCTTGAGTTTGTTGACCCCATCACCCAAAAACCCATGCACTTTAGTGATGAGCGCAACCTATCACTAGCAAATACAAAGGCTGTGTAATGGATGTGACCCCAGTGTAGATTGCGATAGGCTTCAAGCCTATACTGATGCGTGTGAATGTTGATGTATACACCTTGTATCTCACCCAAATGATGCTTAATAAATGGCCACTTTAAAATACCTTTCTCACTATTCTGAAGATGTAAAAGATCAAGTGACAAAGCTTGTGACACAAGAAAGGCTGGCTGACTACCTACTCAATAAATACCCAAACACCCATCAATTTGTGAATGATAAATCGTTGCGCGAGTATGCAGTGTCCATCAAAAACCAATTTATCAAAAAGTCTTCCCCGTTAAGCCAAGTGATCTACGACCCCAAAATTCATGTGATTAAAAATGCCCTTGGGCTGCACACGTTTGTTTCTAGGGTGCAGGGCAATAAGCTCAAGAGCAAAAATGAAATTAGAATTAGTGATGTGTTTAGAAAATCCCCAGAAGCATTTCTGAGGATGATTGTTGTGCATGAGCTGGCTCATTTAAAAGAGAAAGACCACAACAAAGCCTTTTATAATCTTTGCTGCCATATGACCAGCGACTACCACCAGCTAGAGCTAGATATGCGCATTTACTTAACCCAAGTGGATTTATACGGCGATATCTACTAAGGCTGATCTAAAAAAGCCATACCCTTATGGCCTTTTATCAAACGCTTTCACGCTATCATCAATATAATGAAACTCTTGCTTGTCGCAAGTAAAAATAGCTACTGCAGGTGTGAATATGGAAGGGTCATCAAAGGTGCCTACTTTCAAAATGATTGAATCAGGCCTCATTGGATTGCGCGTACCAATGCCTGTGCCACAGTGATCACAAAATAATCGAGTAACCGCTTTTTCTAAGTCATTGCGTTTAAACTCTTTGGCTTGGCCTTTTAAAAACTTAAAGCCTTCTAGAGGCATAATCATGATGATGTTGGGGTTGCCCCCTGTGATGTATTGGCACTCTCTACAATGGCACTGAACACTCGCCTGAGGCTCCCCCTGGGCTATATATCTAAGATCACCACAATAACACCCACCTTCAATTTTCATGCTTCTTTCTCCGTGCCTTTTAAAAAATACTTTAGTAAAAACAACAAACCATAAGCCATTGTGGGCCTTTTTAAGCAAGCTAACAAGTAGGACAAATGGCTTGTTACTTTGGCCTTTTTATTGAGTGATCCGTGGGCTGTGGGGTGATGGTCAATATCTTCACGCCTTTGGGTGATTCAAACCGGTGCCATACATTTTGTGGAACAATCATCAGCGTGCTTTGTAACATAAGGTGCGATGTTTCTTCATCATTTTGCAACAAAATTAAGCGCGTCTCACCTTCCACCACCATCACAATGTGTGACAAACACACCCCTTGCTTACTCCACTTAACACTATCATAATCAACAAACGCTGACTCCACTTGGATTATTATTCATGCTAACCCCATTGGCAACACTATACCCAGAGCACCTACAAAGGTTAGTGGGGATTACTGAAAAAGCCATGCAGGCCCAGCAATGCGACAGCATTTTGATCCACAGTGGCGCACCTAAGCTATACTTTTTAGACGATTACCACAGCCCCTTTAAGGCAAACCCTCATTTTGTTTGGTGGCTGCCCCTTACCCAAAGCCCACACTGCTATTTGCTTATACAGCAGGGCCAAAAACCGGTGCTGTTTTACCATTTGGCTGATGACTTTTGGCATGTAGCGCCCCAACCACCACAAGGGTTTTGGTGTGATTATTTTGACATTCATTTATGCGCAGATTTGGCCCAAGTGAAACAAAAGCTAAGCCAGTATCAATCCACCAGCACCCACAGAGCATGGATAGGTGAAGATGCACAACTAGCCCAACAGCTGGGCATAAACACACCCAACCCCCAAGGTTTAATACACCACTTACATTATGAAAGAGCAGTAAAAAGCCCATATGAAATTGCATGTTTAACCCAAGCCAACGCCATCGCCTTAGCGGGCCACAAGGCCGCAGCACAAGCTTTTATGGCTGGCAAAAGTGAGCTAGAAACACAGCTAGCATACCTTGGGGCAGTGCAATTAGACCCGGCAGACATGCCCTATCGAAACATTGTGGGCTTTGGTGATCATAGTGCCGTGTTGCATTATCAGCACTACAGCCCCAGCCCCCAAAATAAGCAACAGCCGCAGAGCTTTTTGATCGATGCTGGCGCGCCCTACCATGGCTATGCCGCCGATATCACACGCTGTCATAGCCGAGGCAGCGTGCTTTATCAAAGCTTAATAGACGCCATGACTAAAGCCCAGCTTAGCGTGTGCGCCATGGTAAAGCCTGGGGTGAGCTTTGCCCACTTGCACCACCACATGCACAGCTTGGTGTTAGATTTACTAATAGAGTTTAGGCTGGTGCAAGGCTCGACAGACGAGCTGGAAAAAAGCCGCATTAGCAGTGCCTTTTTTCCCCATGGCTTAGGGCATTTGCTGGGCTTACAGGTGCATGATATAGGTGGCTGGCAACAAGATGAGCTAGGCACTATGTTGCCACCCCCTAAAGATCACCCATTTTTACGCTGCACCAAAATTTTAGAAGAAAACATGGTAGTTACCATAGAGCCTGGGCTTTACATTATTGACAGCTTGCTGCAAAAATGGCGTGATGATGGCTTTGGCCATTTGCTCAACAATAACGCTATAGACCAACTGAGGCCCTTAGGAGGCGTGCGCATTGAAGATAATGTGGTGGCTGCTAAGCAACCTATTTGCCTGTTTGACCCAGATGAAACATTAGGTTGTTGATTTATAGATCACTAACATCCTTTCATTCGTTACTAGTGACCACTGCCACAGCTCTGTCACTCTCTATTGCACTACAGTCTAGTTTCATCGCCTCTGTTGTGGCATTGCTAATAAACTCTGCTGCCATTTTTCCTGCATGCCTATTTCTACCGAGCACATAATGTGTCAACTTATATGTGGCTAAGCAGTGGTTGGTGAAAGATTTTCGTTGTTCAACAACATCACTTAAAGGGGTAATGGTATCAAACTCTCCATGGAGAAATAGCGTTGGTATGTGCGTTTTTGTAGCCAATGAAACAACTGGATCACCGGCCTCGATCAGCATCTCACTACAATGGTTAGGAAGATCTAATGAGAGTAACGCAGTATCACGTATATATCCTTTGGGTAATTTATCGGCCTGCATCCTCATTGAATCAAAATCAGTGTATGGCTTGTCTTCATAACAGTAATGACTGGTCGCACTTACATCTCCATAAGTGGGGTCTAATAAATAGGCAATATGGCTTTCAAGGTATGGAGTGATGGTAAGAGCGCTTCGCCTTTCTAGCTGCGGAATAATCTTTCGAAGATGACTAAATATTTCTATGCCATAGAGCCCATTAAACAATGCTGCTATAAAACGCTCCCCATTGAGAGGCACCTCTATTTTACTGTGGTTATAGGGGTGATCTATTTCTAATGTTATGGGGTTTAGATTAAGTGCTTGATGCAGGCTCCATATCCTATCTTCAACTTCTTTAGGGGGTGTCGTACACGTTGCAGATAAGCTACAGTGGTTGTAGAGTGCTGAGTATCTTGCCATGGTTTTATTGAAATAATTATCATGCGGCTTCACATTTGGGAAGGTTGCACTGCCCAACACCATAGATTCAACAGACTCTGGATATTGAGTAGCAATAATCTGTGCGTATGTTGCAGCATATGAAACACCTATCAAAACCCACTCATCTATGTTGGCTGCGATGCGCATCATTTCAATATCATTAGCTATCGACAAGCTATTATATGTGGATAGGTTTACCCCCTGGCTTTTAAATCTATCAATACACTCAACATAATCTTTGTGTACTTCCTCCCACTGCTGCGTGAACGAACGGCTGCCCTGTAATCGCTTTACTTCGTTTTCAACAAAAGTATCACAGGTGAGCAGCGGCTTGGAAAGCCCTGTGCCTCTTGGATCTATTATAAACAAGTCTCTGCCTTGATCAGTAGATAGCTTGTCATGGTATCGCCAAATGCTTTTGACACTCTCGATTGAATCAAGATCCATCGCCGCACCTGGCCCCCCGCCGCCCAGGTGAAGAACAGGGGCTTTGTAGGAAAATATAGAGTCACTTCGAAAAACCACCACCGGAAATGTAATGGCCGTATCATTTGGCGTAGCGTGATCTTCCGGCACATGCATGTAATAGCATTCTGCAGGAGGTAATGCAGAAGCCTCACCAAACCAGCATTCTACAGGCTCAAAACCATATTGCTGGGTATCATTAATCGTTTGAAATGGCTCCCTATATGTGAGGTCAAATAGCTTTGTGGTAGCGTATATAGCCAGTGCTACAAACACTGTGACTGTTAGCGGATGTGTTTTAAGAGGTTTATGGAGGGAATTATTATCATCAATGATAGTGGGTTGCACCACACCATGGGCGATTTGCTGCGAGGACAACCCATTTCCGCTGGAACAGTTATCACGCCCTTCGGTTAAATTCCGTAGGGCAATAGAATCTTTCGTTTTTGAGTTTTTAAATAGGTTCATAGATGCTGTCTTTTAACAGTCCATTTATGAGGCCGCTTGGCCTCATAATAATTATTAGGCATTTAGTTTCTCCATCATTTCGTAAATGGGCAAAGCTTCTTCGAAAAATAGTTTGAAAGATAGGTGCAATTCTCTTATCCAACTTTCACTTTCTTTTAGTTCAAGAAATTTCATCGCTTTTTCGGGTATTGCTTGTTTTTGGTAATGGAAGGTGGCGTTCCTAAACAACCTTAATGCATCAACGAAATCTTCTTTGGCTAGTAGCGAATCAACTCTTTCATTAGTAAAGTTGAGTTCTTTATAGCCCTCTACTACAACGAATATAAGACCATATAAAACTGATAGGCGTGCAAATGATGAATACATTTCAGGCAGTTTCCGAATTCCATCAGGAGGATTAGAGTCCTCTCCGACCTGAGTCGAAACCACTTGCTTTACTGCATCCGCATTTATCCAATACTTATGTAATGATACGAGCTTTTCCATACTTGCTCCTGATGCCTAACGCCTCAATAAGGGGCACCGTAGGCGCCTCTCTTGATTGACTTGTTGGCCGCTTTTTATTGTGTGCTGAGGGCTCTCTTTGAATTAGTAACAAAGTTTGTTTTTGAAAGTGGGGATTTATAATAATCTTCGTCTAAGAACCGCAAAAGCTTTTTTAAATCCGATTTATTATCTGGAATACAAATAACTTCGTCAGAGTCTTCAGTCACTGTGGCAAATGGAATATTAAACTCTGTAGCAACAGCTTTCATTTCATTGATTGGGACATTTTGCAAAATACCACTTTGCTGAATTAGTGATATTTTCCTTCTCACCCAAGAATCAGACATTTCTATTAGCTGGTCTGTATCTACGGTTTGCACAATATCAAGCCCTGCAAATTCAAGGACGTCATCGTCTGTAGCTTCTTTATAATACTCACTGAGATCAAACATTTGACGCGTATTATGAAAGCTAAAAAACTTTAATTTTCCATCTTCTAAAGTTGCCGTAAGTTTATAGTCAACTGTAAGACCTATGCCTTCTACTTTTTTATATACATTTGCAGAGTGAAATATAGACAGCCCATTAGTTGATATTATTCTTCTTCGATCAAAGTTTTGAAGAAGAACTTTTACATTTCCATCATCATCTGCATAGCCTGTAAATAGAGCCTTGATATCGTGAAAAAAGTCTTCAGTTGGTTCTACCACGTCAATACCAAGTGGACTATCAATGGCTGACTTTAGGTCGTCAATATCATCATAGTTGTTGATATACAAAACCTCACCATTATCAGGTTTGTATTTACCATCAAATTCAATCTCTTCTTCTGCTTGATCAAAAGACTCTTCTTGTGATGTCAGATAAGTTGTTAAGTCGGTTTGAACCTCATTTGTAAGATCGAATTTAACGATTCTTTTTGATGGTTCGTTTGTTAAAGCAAAAAGATTAAGTGGCATTTATTACTCCATTAACATGCTGTTTGATATTTGTTTTACTGATTTAATACTTTTTGGGTTTCTTATTTGACGTTTTGTTATTAGTGTATAAACCATGCCGTTTTCCGACTCTACTTTATAGAATCTGAATTTTGCAATATATAAAATAGGGTGTGATGGTATGTGAGATATTAACCAAGCAACTAAAAACAAAATCCCTATTATTAGAGATGTTATACCAAAGTCAATTTCTGACACCTTCATAATAATTGGGACTGTATAGCTTCCTATAAACACAAGAAGTAAATAGTCAGCTGACTCGACCTTTTTGGCAGTAAAATTGATACTTTCAGTTTCTTTTTTTATCCATGCCAAAATCATAAAAGGCAAACATATGCCTAGCAATGAAATACAGACAAGTTGATAAAAAACTGTATCAATACCTGTTGAATAGTATCTAACTCCAGCTAAAGCCAATAGCGTTGGAGAAAAGGCAGATACGAATAATAGTGTTTTAAGCCAATTTCTCAATTGTTACTCCTTGCGGCTAACAGTCCATTTATGAGGCCGCTTGGCCTCATAATAATTATTAGAGAGCCGCTCTCTTATTTTTTTCTTGTACAAATATTAATTTATAAGTATATAAAAGTATAGCAGTTGATCTAATATTTACTTGCCCTGTTATAAAAAAAGAGCAGTTTCGGCTCCTTATTTTCAAAACACAGCTATACTGTATGGATAACCAGCTACGGGAGTATATTAATGTCTAACTCACCTTTTTTACAATCTATTCGAGAACATATGCAGCTGCAACGCTAAAGTCAAAGCACTATTCACACTTATATTTATTGGATTCGAGATTATATCCGCTTCAATAATTTAGCTCATCCTAAAACACTAACTGGTGAGCATGTTACTAACTACCTAACTTACCTAGCATGTACGCGCCATGTGTCTGCTGCCACACAAGCCATTGCCCTCAATGCGTTAGCCTTTTTGTACAATAAATTTTTGCAGCAACCACTCAATAACCTGCCTGAGTTTCGCCGCACTCATACACAGCGAAAGCTACCTGTTGTATTGTCTCCACATCAAGTAAAACAAGTTCTTAACGAGTTCACAGGGGTTCATTATCTTTTGGGGGCTCTTCTGTATGGGTCTGGATTGCGTCGTATAGAGGCGATTCGTTTGCGAGTTAAGGACGTAGATTTTGATCAGCTGTCCCTGCAAGTCTGGAGCATTAACAACCTAGGTTATTAATGGGGGGATTACCGCTTGGCACTCATAATAATAATCAGTGCGCCGCTCTTTTATTTTGGTTTGTAAAAACTTCGCTCACAACACACTCTAAACATAGCCGTTTTTTTGCACATTGCTTGCCTAGCGTCAAAAAAGACAAACTAGGCATTTTGGAGGTGTGGCTTGGTAACAATATAGTTGCAAGGCACACCTTCAATCTCATTCACTCAATAAAGAAATGCTTCAAGCCACTCAATGGATTCTTGAGTAAGTGGGTTACCTGCCAGCGCCGCAGCTTCGCGGATGGATTT
>Ga0308024_1000012_pt1 | contig 95476 bp, 84 predicted proteins | sample Neamet420_FD_201295 | JGI IMG/M metagenome (GOLD analysis project Ga0308024, IMG submission 201295) | Marine microbial communities from water near the shore, Antarctic Ocean - #420 | ecosystem: Environmental > Aquatic > Marine > Unclassified | place: Southern Ocean | collected 2014-10-03
ATGGTAATATCGTCTTATTAAATTCGGTATTCGTCTTACTTAACTCATATAGGTTCTTTGCGATTGCGGGGACGGTAACTAATAAGTCAACACCATCAACACCGGCAACTAATTGAGGGATTGAGTCACCTAACATATCACTAAAGAAATCGATTAAACCCGACTCTTTAATGTAAACTTTCTTTTTACCCATATTATTTTTCATTTATAATGTAAAAACTTATCCCCTTTTTAACTGTATTAATTTCTCGGTTCGTTTTTAACTGTAAGTCCAAATAGTACTCCTTATTTGGTATTAACATTGAAGTGTCCAGTAGAAAGAAATTACTATTGAACGAACGACTAATATCTGTCCACTCAATAACCCCAACAGAGGTAGAACCTTCTTTTACGTATACCATATATTTTAAGTTGTCGATTTGAACTGATGGTTCATACATGAACGGTACTTTCACCTCAACATAAACTTTACGTATATCACCTCTCGATATTTTCTCATCTCTTTGTATTCCCATGAATGAGAACCCATATTCGTTAGGTACTAACTCATCGGCACCTATATTAAAAAATTCTGAAGAAGGTCTTAATGTGAACTCTTGAGTGTTTACGGGTATTTCATACCCACCGATTACCAGTCCTTTCCAATGGTCTGACAATATTTTAGGTGCCTTACAACTCTGAGAACCAATCATAAATGTCGCCTGATACACCCCTTTGGTTATGTGGGTCGTCCCAATATCTGACATTATTAATTCATCTCCGTCGTAGATATCCACCGATGGATTAACATCTAAGTTCGTAGGTTCGTTTCCTTGGTTAACATATAGGATTAGATTTCTCGTGGTCCCCTCATAAAAATCATTTCTATTATCAATAAAATGGTCATTAAATGTTGTTTCCAAAAATGGTTCGAAAAATGTTTGAGTATATTTTGAATAAAAACCAATACTTTGGTATGAACCGGCAGTGTCAATTGATTCGTAAGGTAAGTCAAAACAAATACCAATTCCGTAATTTGTTTCATTACCGTCTAATATGTTATTAACATAACTTGTAATGTCAATTTCTAAGTTTTCCGCGCCACTATCAAAGTGTTGGGTGGATATAACTAATGAATCATCCTTAGACCCCACAACATCCCACTGACTAACAGTGTCTTTATAAAACCAATTGGATGGATTTTCAGAGTAAGTATTTTGCCCCACGAAATTCGAAGACGTGTTAGTATAATCGTGACCAATACCCTCGTCCCATTGTTCGGTTAATTTATAAGCGACCAAATCAAATGATGTGGCTCTTTTAAACCCTACCGTAGTTTCTCCGTTAAAAAACGAAGACTCGTCTGGGTTGATTGTATTTGTTAATTTTAATACGTGTTTTTGGATTCTACCTCTATTAATATAACCTTCAGATATTCTTCCGATTAATTCCGATAAGTCCACTTGCAGTAAAAATCTACTAAAACTACCACCATAGAAAATCTCAGTAACCGGATTTTTCGCCGTATTACTATATGTTTCACTGATGATTGTATTGTTCTTACTAAAATATGATTTGAATACAGACATTTATATTGTTTTTATAATAAATATCTAATAATTAGTTAATTCTATTTTTCTGAGAAAGGATATTCTGTTTAAAGTCTTGGAATTGTTGTTCTAGTTCCTGTTTAACCGATGGGAGTACCACCGCAGGCTCTGCAGGGTTATGTACGTGAGTAGTTAAAAACAAATAAATCACGTCTAATAAGTTCTGTAATTGTTCACCTCTAACTAACGCAAAGGTCTCAGGTAAAATACCCTTAACTAATTCTTGTTGGGTGATTCTATAATTGGAAACCTTATTAAAATCAATCCCCACTTTAGACGTTGGTATATTATTACCATACGCTAATTGGAAGTTAGTATCCGAAAGGATAATCACATTTTTAGAGGGCACCGATTTCGTAATGATTGTATTAATCTCAACTTCCGTAGTTTTAGTTGGTGTATTGTCCTCATTATCACTAAATAATAATCCATGTGACTTACGACTCCTAACTCTGATAAAATCAATAAAATTCGTATATGTCGCATTACTTTTTAATTCATTAAATTGTGACGGACTAGGTCTAAAATAAACTGGATATATAGACGATAAACTATCAGGACTCACATTGGACGGATGCTTAATAAATCCGTCTAAATTCCCAATACCTGACTGACCGTCCACGAAAAAGGATTTTATAGTATGTCTTAACTTTAATCCTAAATCCACTAATGTCGGTTCCGTTATCTGTACCGAATAAATTAACTCCTTATCGTCATCACTTACTTCCGTAATGTTATTAAAATAAATTGTTTCTGTGGTCCCCTCATTTTTAGATAACTTATATATGTAGAACGTACCTGTAGACGTTTCAATGTCCTCGATACTATACTCTACTAAAATTTCCACATGACGTATCTCAGATTCGGTTGTTTGAGTTTTCTTAGGTTCTCCGAATTCTTGTGTGGTGTCGTATTTTGATACTTGAACCATAGCGGGATTTTCGTCCCTAATTACCTCGTTTTGTTTACTAGATATTGTCTCGTTAATTTTACCGGCTCTAATTACCACGGCATTGTCGGACCAAACAACATCTGAATTTATACGACCAGAAATCGAATAATCTTCAAGTTTTGGTAATGCTCCATCATATTTCTTCTTAACGTATTCTCCGTTTTCTTTTACTAATTCCTTACCCTTTTTATAACGTAACCCTTCTCTCGATTGAGATTGACTATGTTCGGCACTATTACCATCAAAAAACCCCCTATCTACTGATGAGGTTGGTATATAAAATCCATCAACGAAATCTCTAGATAGGTCGGTATAAATAATATTAACCATTTCTCCGATTTTAGGTACAAAACTGAAGTTGTTCGGTATTAACGGTTTAAGTATGAAAGGGTTTACCGTAATATCCCACTTATCCTTACCCTCTATAGATTTAGTACCTTCATATTCCGCAATATACTTTTTATCAGAAACCCTAAAATTAGACGCCTCAACAATTATACGACCCAGTCTTAGTGGGTCGGAATTATCAATGACGACTCCTTTATAAAATATTCTCTTATCCATCTATATTCGTTTTTCTACTTTTAATCTCATCTGAGATTTGGTAGTAACATTTTTCTACGTTATCTAAGTGATGTGAAAGTTGAATAATCAGAGATTTAGTATCTTCAAATTCTTTAGTTAAGATGCTGGCACCCTCAATGAGGTCCTTGTTTCCCTTCTTAGATGCGTTCTCACCTAACTCTATCAATTCTCTAATGTCCATTAATCAAATGATGTTAAAATTATTCCCTTACCTAATACGAAAGGGGTCACGACAGGACCTAACGGATGAACACCACTTGCCGGTTGCGATACGAATTGTATTGCTCCGTTCTCAGCGGTTTCTTGCATTAACCCATCTAAAAAGGATTTTTGCCCTAAAACGTGTTTATTTATGGACCCATCGGGTAAATCCCCCGTATTGTATCCTATTTTTTGTAAATTATCCACACCGTTGATAAATGCTCTAGTTGAGTTCGCACCTTCCCTAATATATGCACCGTATAACATCGGCATTGGTATCCCTAATGGTATACCTGTTTTCAATTTAAGTAAAGACATTAATCCGTTCAGAATCCCGATACAGGACGTTAAGTCCATAGACTTTAATTTACCTAACGCGGATAATAATGATAGTATTATTGCGTATCTCCCCTTTAATTGTTGTGATACAATCTTCATCACTAATTCTGTGATTAGGACGGTTAACCGTTTTTTGATTTCCTTAAATAACTCTTCTTTATACATATCGAACACTCTTTTTGTTATTCGAGTAACGAATGAATTATTACTGTTAACGAAACCTTTAATGTCTTTTGACCCTTCTTTAGTCGAGTCTATAGCACTGGTCAAGACCACAAATGGTAGTAACGACTTAGGTCCTAAAATTTTACTTACAATTACTTTTGGTATTTGTTTGAATATGTCGGTATTAAAGTTAAGATTAACGTTTGGTACGTCAAAACCACTATCCTGTACGTGAGACCCGATATTATTTAAGAAATTATCGATAACCTCATTTTCAGGTATCCCGGAGTCTAAGTCCATTAACGTATCAATTAACATTTCAGGATTCATTTCTGCCTCATAATTACCACAATCAGATAAACGATAAAGTTTATTAATTTTTAGGTTAAAATTTTCTTCAATGTATCTCGTGTCTTCATCGTCAAAAGTGAACGATAACTCTTCATCCTGAGTAGAAACTCTATCAATTAAACCCTCCTTAATTAGTGAGTCAGACTCATAGAAGTCACTACATAATGCTGAGATAGCTTTCATAAACTGATTTAACTCCTCAAAAGAGTTAACTCTTTTGTTCGATACGTCTACAGAGAAAACTCCGAATAACATATCGATAATGTCGGTCATTAACTCCTTAGAGTTAAACAACTCAAATGATGAGTAATAGTTAGAAATGAAATCCGATAAAGATATGTCCTTAAAGGTTAATTTGTACTCCTCGGTTGATTGGATAAATTCGATATCGAACAATTCCAATCCGTTGTGTGATGAATATGTTGGTGCCGTAGTATTAACCGTAACATTATGCAAAAATTTGTTCGTGGATTGTGGGTATGTTAGGTCAGATATTGATTTTTTTTCGTACATGGCCCTACCCGCTACGGTATCAGGAGAGACTTTAAGTAAATCGAAAAGGTCTATTGAACTTACCTTAAAAAACTGAGGACCTAATGGACCTAAAGATAAGTCGGACTCACAATTTAACGACCTAAGTAACTCTTCAATTACTATCTTGGTAATCTTAGGTGCGTCATTGGTAATTTTCTTGATAATCTTCTTGACGAACCCTTTAGTTGCGTCGGGACCACCGCCACTAGATTGTATTAGTGTGTCGAGTAATTGACTAATGAAGTCAGTATTGAATGATTTTCCACTACCATCCCCTAATAGTTTTTTCTTAAGTTCGGACTGGTTTAGGTAAGGACTATTAACCGTCGACTTTGCGAACGATTTAACGTCTTTAAAGGATTTAGTTCCTAACTTAATAGTATCTAACTTTCCCGATAGTTCCTTAGTCTTTGACTTAATGTTCCCCATTACATTTGGTATTTAGTGTCTGATGAGTCATCTTTCCCCGTATCTTTCATCATTTCCTTTAAAAGTTCTTTATCTTCGTCCGTTAGTGTCCCATCTATGTCTCCACCAGACGCTTCACTCGCCTTTTGGATGATTGTTTGTTGTAACTTAGCTAATGATAGTTTTTTCTCTAAAACACTATCGATTATTTTTTGTTGTTCCTTAATAATAGGACCTAAAAGAGTTAAATCCTCAGGTTCCTTCATAAAGGATAACATTTTATTTTGAATCCTGATTGCGGTATTCCTCTGCTCAACAGATTCATTATAAATCTCCTGAAGTAATGCCATCAAACTCTTTTGACTAAAATTGATTTCCTTTTTAACTGTTCTTGCCATAACTAATAAATAGGTTAATCTTTAATTACTTGTAACATCATCTGTCCATAAATCTTTTTGTACTTCTTCATTGAGGTACGAATTTCTTTAGTTGTCATAGACGTCATATCCCTTAAAGATAATAATATTAGATTTTTATTGAACTTATTTCCATCTCCTCCGTGAAAAATCTGCTCGTAGTTGGTAAACACCTCAATCAGGGCATACCCCAATTTCTCTTCATTCTTATTTAGGTTGGTTAATTCAATGAACTCTTCCAATTCCTTTACTAAACGATTAACCACATCTTCATAATCTAATGAGTCGTTATGCATATGATATGCCATATCGGGTCTCATTTCAACGGATGATGAGATATCCTCATACGAAATCTTACGATTCTTTTCCTTATTGTCTTTGAGTATTGAACCCATTAAATAGTTTTTACAAATCGTTCCGAAGTATGAATATGCCTTAGTACCCTTAGAAGGGTCGAACTTATCTACTTTCGTAATTAAGAAGGATGCAACATCACTATGTAATGCATCGAAATGGTAATCTTCACGATATAACTTATAACGTCTAATTATACTATCCACCATCTTACTTAACGGTTCTCTTAGTTTTTCTCGGTAAATGACATTTCTTAATTCCGGGTCATCCGTACTAAGATACTCAACAACCGCCAATTCTTCTGGCGGTCCAAAGTAGTTTTTATTTTTTCTAGGTCTTGGCATTATGTTTTTGGGTTATACTTCGTAGCTTATTTCTCTATTTTCAGAGAAGAAGTATTCTTTCTTTGCTGTTTCCAACCAAAAAGATGCTTCATCGGTAGACAATTTGTCTTCACCGTTCTTATATAACCAGAAAAGACTTCCTTTTCTGAAATTTGTGTGTCTATAAGTTAATTTAGGTATGATGAATACCGTTTTAGATAAATGTGTTAGTCTTAATAAGAATTCATACCCAAATGAAAGTCTAATGTTTGACTTTAACCCACCAATCTCGTTAAAGGTTGATGTTTTAATTGTTAGACCACTAGTTTGGTAGTTTTCATACGCTTTAAGTGATTCATTGTCTAAGTATCCGATACTCTCCGTAAGGTTCATTGCCCATACTGATTCGTTTGTAAATGAGATGAACTCACCTTTATTGTCGGTATCAACTACGATAGGTAGAAAAGTATCTATTTCAGGATATGCGTTAATATGTTCGATAGTATTACTAACGTAAGTTGGTGTCATTTCATCATCTAACTCTAAGATTGAAATGTATGGTGATTTAGATATCGAAGCCCCTAAGTTAATTTGAGAACAAAAATCTGTATCCCCTGTATTCTCCAATAGAGTAGTTGGAACCCCAAAGTCAAAATTGGTAACGTATTCCATTACTGATTTTTTTGGTGAATAAACAACTGTAAGTGTAAAATCCTTAATGGTTTGTTTCCTTAAAGATTCGATTGCAGTCTCGAAATGAGATTTGATGTCTTTATTTACATCGTGAATTGGTAGTATTATATTAATCATTTTCTTGTGTTTCTAATTCGTTAAATTTATTAACAGTAAATTCTAACTGTGTTTTTCTTTCTTCTCTGATTGAGTTGAAGACGCCTAATACGTCATTGGTGAAGTTCTTAACCGAAAACTCATCGACTGTAGTACTCATTTCGTCGTACATTTCAGACGGGATTCTATCTTCTAACCAACCCCTGAATACCGCAGAAACTAAATCAACAATCTGATTTGAGTCTGTAGTCCATATTCCGTTATCCTCTGTCATCCACTCAGGTTTAAGTGATGGTACTTTACCAATTACTGGAACCCCTGACTTCATAGACTCTAACGGGAATGTACCGAAACCTGATAAATCGTCCACCCATACAGATAAACATGATTCTCTAAGTGCGATGGCGAACTCCTCTTGTGTTAGACCTCTCATATCCCTAAATGTAACCCACTTATATTGTGGATATTTAACATAAAAAGATTTGATTATCTTCATCGTGTCTCTTTGGTCTCTAGTGTGAATCGCAATGATAGGTTTCTGAGGTTTTTCACTTTTAGTGAAAACTTCGTCAATCGAAGGTCGAATAACATCAACCGAAGTCTTTTTAAACGTATCCGTGATGAATTGTTTTTGTTCCGTACTTGTGGTAATGACTTTGTTGAACCCAAACCCACCCCAAGTCGCACCTGGTTTAAGAGTTTCGAAGATATAGTCATATGACTGACATAACACTACCTTATTACATGGCATATCCGCCAATTGTTCCATTACGTGGGCGAATAACTCAGGTATGATAATTAAATCGTCAGGTCTTACCTCTAAATTACCTTCTTCGATAGATACCACAGGTATGTCATCGTATTCTGTCGGTAACCATGAAGTCACACCACCATACGCCTTTTCCTCGACGATAATACTAGCGTTATACTCATTTTCGTTTAATACTCTCACTATGTCGTAAGAATATTTTATGGATGCCTTCGCATTCCCTTTTGTGTCTTGTACGAATACGTAAACGTTAGACTCTAATTTGTCTAAACGTGCGATTGCTTCGTTAATAATTTTTACTTTATCCATTATTCTATTGTTTTTATTATTCCGTATTTTAATAGGGTATTGAAACTTAGTTTAAATGCGAATGGCATTTTATTAAAACTATATTCCATTCCCATCGCAGAGTCTAAATCTTCACTCCCCTTTTCGTCCATAACAACCTCTAACACGTATTTTAATAATTCGTACTTAGAAATGTTTAGTCCTCCGTCTTCAATTTCGTCCACTTCTGTAGTTACCCCAGCTTCGTCCGTCACCTCAACCTTAATCGTTCGAGGTGGCATTCTCACCGCCTCATGGTACTGGTCCAAATCCATGTAATATGGGATGTCATCGACCTTTAACATAAATTCACTTAAATCTGTCATCATAACTCTAATTCTTTTATGTTCGTTAATTTTTCCACTTCATAATCAGAAGAAAAACCTTCATTATAAAGTGTGGTTATTTTTATTGTTTTCTTACCTTCAGGTTTGCTTGACAGTACGTTAGGGTTTGATGTAATCCATATATCACAATTTTCCCACTCCTTAATTACGTTAATGTCTCGATAGAATCTATAATTATTAACGTAACAACCGTTCTTACTTAAGAAGAATAATGATGCCGGTTTACCTTTACCGACCTCGCTAGATACTATAGTAATCTCCCAATCCTCATTGTCCTTCATCAAACCCGATAGGTCATTAAAGACTCCATTATAGACAGGCGCTGAATGTCCAAATATTTCCATAGAGAACTCAACGAACATAAAATACTTCATTTCAGCCTCACTTTGGAATTTAAAATGACTCATTAGGTCGTTAGTCGTCACAGGTAATACCATATCGTAAACGAATGGTATTTCAGGTTCCTCCTCAGGGTCTGATTCGATATAGTACTTACGATACTCCGATGCTATTTTAGCATTGGTATCTCGAAGTACTCCAGTAATGTCAATAAACACTTTCTTCATAGAACAAATATATTTTTTTTAAATTAAAAGTAAACAACGTAGTATTTAGTCGTACCTTTTTAATATTTTAGAGATTAGTGGGTTTCTAACGATATCGCCAAGTTCAAATTCGAACACCCCTATATCGGACACGTCCTTTAACCTTTCAAATGCGTCATATAATCCTGTTTTTGTTTTATCCTTAAATCTGTCAGTTTGGTCTAAATCACCTGAAATGAAAAATTTGGATTTAAAACCGATACGAGTTAATAACGTTTTCATTTGGTTAGGGGTTGCGTTTTGTGCTTCCTCAAATACTAAAATCGCATTATCAATATTCATACCTCTCATATATGCTAAGGCAAATACTTCGATAAAATGTAGTTCTTTTAATTTTTCTCTATTTTCCTTACCGATTATTTTATTTAAAAGGTAATATGTTGGGAAAATATAAGGGTCCAATTTTTCTTCAACACCTCCGGGTAAAGAACCCAACTTCTCCTCGGCCTCAACTGCGGGTCTAACTATGATTATTTTCTCATACCCATTAGTTTCGTCACATAATAACTCAACTGCCCTCATCATTGCTATGTAGGATTTACCCACACCTGCAGGTCCGGAACATATTGTAATTTGATTTTCACCTAAGGTGTCCCAATAATTTTTTTGTGCGTCCGTTAAGAATTTCTGTTTAGGTCTTTTAATAATCGACTTAATTAGTTCTTTCTTTGTCATTCGACTTGTGGGTTTTTGGTCCTCCGTTGCTTTCTTTCTTGCCATATTTAATTTTAATTATAACTTTATTTTACTAAAATATCGACGAAATACTCATAAAATCAATCGTTCTTACGAATTAACCCCTGTAGAGCCGAATCCACCACTCCCTCTATCCGTCATTGACAGGTTAGTAGTTTTAGTGAGTGTTAAGGTTTTTTTTGTCAGTACTGGACATACAACTGCTTGTGCTATTCTATCTCCGTGACTTATCGTGGTCTCATCATTAGAAAGATTAACTAATATTACTTTTACTTCTCCGGTATATCCTTGGTCCACAGTTCCTGGTGTATTTAATACGCATAGTCCTTGTTTCGCGGCCAAACCACTACGAGGTCTTACCTGTATTTCATACCCGTTAGGGATTCCAAACTTTAATCCTGTCGGTACCATAAACCTCTCCAACGGTAGGAGTGTTAGGTCCTCATTTAGGTTAGCCCTTAAGTCAAAACCACTATCCCCCTCATAAATGTAGGTGGGGTCTTGATTCGACGATTCATTAATGAAGGTTAGTACCAATTTCTCGGATGGGGATTCAGATAACATACCCTCAATATCCTTCGTTATTTGAGTTATTTGACTCTCAAATTCCTCATCGAAATCTTCCCCCTCTGGAACGATAAGAGAGTCCCCATACTTATCTGTAACCATCTTAGTAAGACGGTCAATATTAAAATCTACCTGTTTATTCATACGTTACTTTCTTTTTCTTCCATTATGGCTAAATCAGTTGCTTGTTTAAGTATCTGACCTAAATTATTAGAATACCACCTATTCTGTTTATCCTCATCCGACTTATCGTGATTTAGAATCGCCTGGCACTCTTCTTCGGTTAATTTGACCCCATTACTCATTGCGTAGTACAAACTCCTCTCTCCGACTCTCATAGACACTAAATCCTCGTCATACTCAAAGTACTTACCTAGATTTTTTACGTGCCATTCACTTTTATTCGGAACGAACAAAAAGGTCTTCCCTATCTCAGATAGGAAAGACACTTTAAGTACCGATGATACGTCCATCTGCATTTTCGTTGGGATAGACTTATTTAGGTAGACAGAATACTTAGCAACTTTAATTGCGTGGTCTAACAAACCACCGTGAAATGCATTGTTCATGTCTTTCATTGGGGATGCTGGTGCCAAGAAAAAGTCTTGACCTAAGAACTTTAGAAGTTCTTCAGTGAAGATTGAATATTTTTTATTCGCGTCTTCAAACGTCTTCACGTTCTTCGCTAGTCTGTTCTTATCTAATTCCATTTTCTATTTATAATATTGTGGTGTCATAGTACTGTTCAAGACGTCCTCGAACATCGCCTTAGTAATTGTAAGGACTTCAGAACCTCTACTATCTTCGCTACGATATTTAGCGATGACTAACATTGCCTCTTCTACTGATTGTGCTTCTACCAAATAACGAGCTTTCTTCATTTTTGGGTTTCCCTCACCATCTAAATTTTCGGTTTCATAACCTACTGTGATTGTGTAATTTACCATTTTCTTTTTATTTATTAATTAATTGTTTATAAAATTCTTGTCTCTTCTTAGTTGTGGTCTTAAGGTGGTACTTATCCTTAACCGTATTATATAGGTTCTCACCCATTTTAGTAATCCACTCAGGATTCTCCATTAATTTATTGAGGTGGATAAACCATTGTTTGTGGTTTTTGGACGAAGGTACTAATAATCCGTCACCCCCTTCAATAAATTCCCCATTTTTTATTGAATTGGTTAAGATATCTGAGTACGCTCCGATATCTTGAGCGATAATTGCTTTCTTATAGAAACCCGCTTCGATAATTTTTAACTCAGACTTCATTCGATTAAAGTCATTATCTTTTAAGGGAGCTAGTGATATGTCGAATTGGGTATACCCTAATGCGTAACGATTAACAGGTTCCGTCCATATTCTTCTATATTGTTGGTCTGAATCATCGAACGGCACTTCCTTATTAAATTTAAGTAAGTGGTCCCTATATTTACCGATTACCGTCTTAAGATTATTAGTGAATATACTTTCATATCTAAACCACGCGGTCTCCCACGGTCTTATTGGTCTAACGGTTTTCTTCCCTTGTTTTTCTTCGGTGACATTACCCCTTAAATCATAACCACATAATACCATTTGGTACTTACCCTTATATTTTGATTCCATTCGATTAATGGTACCCTCTAAGAGTTCCATGTCACTAACGTGAGAAGAACCCCCTAACCATCCGATTCTAACTTTATCAGATTTTTCTGTTTTACCTTTAAACTGGTGCTCTTCAGGGTCTATTGAATTCTCAATAACGATAACATTATCAATACCATTATCCCTTATTTTATCCGCGAAAATAGTTGTAGTTGTTATAACATAGTCAGATGCTCGCGCCATTTCTAATTGAAACTTCGCAAACCCACCTTCTTTATATTGTTTTTGTAGTGGATGTCCCGTAGGTAGTACCCAATAATCGTCGATGTCCATTACGACTTTGGTACCCCCACTTTGGATTTCTTTAATTTTAGATAAAGTCCATTCTAAACTTTCACCCCTAACTAAGAATTTGTGGATGTGTACGATATCATACTCGTTAAATTTAACGTTCTCGATATTATCGAATAGAATGTCTACGAAGAATTCGTCCTTATAATGGTTATTTAAGTAAACGTGTGGGTCGACTGACCTGTATTTCCCCACTCCGCTTGTGTCGGAAGGTAATACTAATACTTTAATTTTATCTGACATATAATGATTATTTATTACCATAAAGGTAAATCATTACATTCAATAAGTCAAAATAAAGTCTATATCTTTCTGACGTCAGTAAGTTTTCCGATAAACATAGAATCTCCGACTCTTATTTCTAAGTTTTCGTCGATATGTTTATTCCCCGCCATTATCTTTTGTATTTTAGAGTCGACAACGTCGTCTAATGCTTCTACAATGGTTTGTTTGATAAATGACTTTAAATCTTCGTTAAGAACTGAAGATTGTTGTGGATTTCTTTGTTCCTGTATTGGTTGTTGTTGTGTTGGTTGTTGTGTTGGTTGTTGTGTTGGTTGTTGTGTTGGTTGTTGTGTTACCTGTTGAGCACCAGCTCCGAATTGAGATTGTTGTTTCATTTTCTTAGCTACCTCATCTATAAACCCTGACGGTAATTCGTTTCCGAAGTCCACCGTAGGTATTGGGTTTTCTAACATTAATTTCTTAATGTTTTCAGGTAATTTAGAACTATTAATTCTGTCTTCTGACATTACGTCCCCAACTGGTCTCTGATTTGGAACTGAAGATAAAGGTTCCTTAGATTCTAACGCACTACCATCTAATTTAGAGATATCGACATTACCCGTAGTGTAAGACTTATTATCTACTTTATTCATGACTTGTCTTGCCGCTATTAATGAGTTAGTTAGTGTTTCGAATCCTTTCATAATCTTGTTTTTAGTAAAAATAGTAAACTTTTTGAATTAGTCAAACTTTGCAATCTCATATATTGAAGACATATGTTTGTCACCCGTAGGATTGAAGTACGGTCTTGCAGTTTCGAAGGTTTCAGTGGTTGGGGAAAGACTATTAATTTTATCTAATCTAAATAATCTCCATCCCGGTCTATTTTCAGGAGTGTCTGACGAACCCCTTACTTGCCACGCTCTAACAACTACGTTACCCGACTTAATGTGTGGTCCCATAGCGACTGCCTCTATCTCACGATAACCTTTATTAATTGTTTGGTCACCAGCATAGTAAATTGTAATCACCTTTCGATTACGAATTGAATTTGCTAGTGCGTCACGACTAACGGCTTCTTTAATTATTATCTTTCTAAGTGAGTCTAATAGTTTCATTAAAAGTTTGGGTATTGGTTTCCTTCTCCGAATTCGTTAGTGTTTGTATTTTGAGACCTAGTTAGTATATCGGTTGTTCCTCCGATAGTACCATTATCACCTTTACCTTTATTATCCCCATCGGAGATAGCATTAGGATGTGAAACCCCATACGCGTTTGAAGCGTTAAACGTATTAAACGCTACGATATTTTGTCTAGTTAATATGTCGGTTTGAGAACCAACCTTATCGTCACCTCCCTTACCCTTATCATCACCATCCGAATTCGCATTTGGGTGATTTGAATTATATTCGTCAGATATGGTACCATCGTATTCGTTCGATGACATTAGAGCCGCTCTTTGAGCGTCACCTATTTGTGTTAATGTTTCGTTAGTGCTTGGCATAATTGTCTTTTATTATAAATATCTATTCATTATTTTTAACGACCTTTTAATTTCTTCCGATAGTCTACTCATATCTATCTCACCGGCAATACCGTCTTTCGTGTGTGATTTTCTATATGCGTTTTTCTTACCGGGGGTAAGGTCCGCGGCTCTTCGAGCTGACTTCTTTTGTTGTTCAATTTCCTTTCGAGCTTGATTCAATGTTTCGGTTACCCATTTACTCATGACATCACCACCATTTAAGGAATAAGAGTCCACATCGACCTTAGGGTCTAATTGTTTAAAATCAAACACTAACCTTTTAAGTTGTTGGTATGTCATGTTCTTTTCCTCGACCAGTCTACGTAATCTCTTCATACCAACACCCTTAACGTGATTCATACGTTTAAGTGTGTCATTTAAGTGACTTAATATCCTACTCGGTATTGCGAATTTCTTATGTTGTAACTGACTATTCATTAATTACTTAATTTATTCATAATGTATTTTTTATCCTCGTCGGACAAATCCATTAAGTATTTTAATTTTCTATCTAGTATTGGATTATCATCCATCTCCTCAATTTCCACCTTAGGGTTCATAATATCGGAAGACTTAGTTTTTGTTTTAAGTAGTTGGTCCACATACTCATCGATTTGTTTTTTTGAGATACGTTCGATAATCCTCACCTTACTTTCACTATTCGGGATATAACCCATTTTTTCCAGTCTCTCTTTAGCATCTAACTCATCAAACCCCAATTCATTTACGAAGTGAGCCAAAGCTTCCTCATAAGTTTTATTAGCGTCCATAGTATCTTCGAAACCTAATGCATCATCCATTTCGGCCTCACCCCAATATCTCCTCATATAATCCCCACTTTGAAAAGGTGGTTGTCTAGCTGACTTTGCGGTCATATTTGACGTTTTTCTAGCCGTTGTACTTACAACTCTTACGTTTTTAGGTATTTTTGATGATGGTATTGAACCGTCGAAGTCGACAATTTCTTCAATATCTGTCTCAACTGACTTTTCCGGTAACGTTTTAAAATTAGTTTCTTTAGAAAATTCACTAGCCATATCACACCATTTGGTTTTCTCCTTTTTACTCAAAGAATCGTCATTACACTGAGCGTAGAAGTATTTTTGTTGTTTTTTAGACTCGAATTTTTCGAAAATTAAGTCCTTTATTCTTTGGTCCATAGATAAAATTTGTTTTTATATAAATATCAAACAATTTTGAAGATATTTATTAAAGTAATGAGTATAACTAATAAATATCACAATTCTGGTTCTCAGTTAGGTTTAAAACTTAACCGAGGATATTTTTATGATGTCACTCCTCAAGTAAAAAATATAACAAATATGGATTTATTGTATAGTACATCACTAGTTAACAATCACCTATCGGTGGATGTTAACCCAAACAATAAGGAATTAATTTACCTAAGTGATTCGTCACTTGAGCCGTTAACCACCAACATATTGGGGGAGTTCGGTTACGATAATGGTAAATTCTTTAGATATAAGTTTAGACGACCCGGTAAGAGTCTATTCGATAATATACTACCTAATGGGTGGTCTATCGAAACTGTTTTAAATTTTAATAACATACCTACGGGACCATTAAGTGTGTTCTATTATTTAGGTGCCGCCCACATCGGTTTGAGAGATGTTTATGAAGATGGGGTGTTAGTTGAAGATAATAGTGAGACCCATAAAACGGATTACCTACATAATAACTTAGTTTTTGCGTTTGACGAAAATAAGAGTATTGTGGTTCGTTCGGTTAGATATATGGAGGAATGTTATGATTGTAACGGAGAACCAACAAAGGGTGAGTATGTTTTTGAACATAAATTCAATAAACCTGTTTGTTCCAATGATGAGTCTGATTTTCTTGTGACAATTGTTTTTGAGAGGGACGGTAATATACTACAAGGTATGTGTTCTGCATTAGATACTAAATTTATTGAGAGTACCTCTGAGAGAATGGGAACCCTTAAAATATATGTTAATGGGTTACTTTATGGTTCGATATCGGAATACGAGGATATCATCACTAGAATAACCAAAAATACGCCACCTGTCATTGATTTCGTACAGGGATGGGGGTTTTCGGACGATTATAGATTATCGGACGATTATAATATGGTAGGAATCTTCGAGGGGTTACAACCAAGAGGGAGATTCCATTCCGAACCATTGGAAATTATGGAAATAAGGCATAATTATGGGATTTTAAAAACTGAATACGGAATTAACGATTGTATTTCAGAGGGTTGTAGACCCAACTTCCCAAAAATCTAAAATAATTAAAATGAGTAAAAACCCAAACAAATCTTCGAGGTTGTCGAATAGTGAAAGTGATTTAACCGTGAGAGTGAATTCTGGTGGTAAGTCAAAGACAAATTCTACTACCAGACCATCCACCGAAATATTAAGTAAATCGGATAGATGGGTTAATATTATATTTACCCCAACTACAACGACAACAACGGAATCGACAACTACGACCAACGGCAGTTATTATACTCTAATTAATAAGTATTTTTTTAGTGACGTAATGAACGAATTAGTAGTTGTGGAGCACGACTTCTCATCCAAAATTGGTGGGGAATGGAGGTATAGTGATAGTGACATAAGATGTATTGTCAGTACCAATGTTAATGGATATGACAAGAGCTTATCACAAAGAAATTATTCGGTATCAGACGATAGTGAAGGGTCAATATCCGTTGGGGATTCATCGATAATGTCGGGAATTACAACACAATTATCTACACATACACCTTTTAATGGTGACATTAGAGGGGTGTTTTATGACTATCATAACTTATTAGGTACTACTCAGGATAGTTTTATTATAACGATAGAGAATGGTGTCGTAATATCAATTGTATCCTTTTCAGTCATAATATTATGTGACGCAAATGATGACGCAACAATCACATTAATAACAACTCCGTCGTCGGAAGATTCGGATAGTTAAATTTAACCATATATGAAACATTTTATAAAAAAAAACTCACAAGAACCTGTATTAGCGGTTACGTTATATAACGACGAAAAATTCTTTAAAGAACCGTTTCAGGACAGGATTGAGAATTCAATCATAACTTTCACAATGGAAGACGATAAGGGAACATTTAAAATTTTAAACTCCCCTTGTTTCCTAACGAAAGAAAATGGGGATTATAGTATTATCTATAAATGGTCTGAGAAGGACACATCTAAGATTGGTTCCTTTAAGGGTTATTTTACGATTGAATTTCTTAATGACGACTATGAGGTCTCAACAAAAACAATACTACCAATTAAGGAAGAATTGATTATCAATATTATTTGATAGTTTAGAAAGTATTCACTACATTTGTACTTGAATGTTAAGGGTAATCTATGCGGGTTTGCAGAGAGATAATGTCCCAAACGATAAAACAATACATTATGGTAAGTACAGAAGAAGTAGAATCGTTCCTCTTAGGTGAGGACCCTGAAAAATATATCGTAGCGTTAGAATATGACTACAGAACTAACAAGATATATAAGATTATTCAGGACCCTGAAAAGGGAAAATTAATCAAAACAGACACATTTACACCATTTGCATGGGTCGGAGACCTTAGAGCAAAAAACTTTTATGGTGGGTCAAAAGCCCAACAGAAAACTGCTATGACCAAAAATGGGATAACTATAGAGGCCTTAGATACTAAGGGGGATGTTCGTATGGAACAAGGACTTCGTTATATGGTGAAATCAACCAAAACATACTCTAACTTAGTTAACTTCTTTCGTCAGGGAGGATTGGACCCATGGAATAGAGACAACTCAGATGTCATCTCAATACTGACACCCGTAGAGATGTTCTTAGTTCAAAAACAAAAAAGAATTTTTAAAGGGTTCGACGAATACGATGAACTACATAGGTTAGTATTCGATATTGAGACTACCGGTCTTTCACCTGAGAATAGTAAAATTTTCCTTATTGGATTAAAAGATAATAAAGGATATGAAGAATCATTAGCCGCCGAAAATGAGGATGAAGAGAGAGAGATTATCATACAATTCTTTAATCGTATTGATAAAATCAAACCAACTTTAATCGGGGGATATAACTCAAGTTTTTTCGATTTTCCTTTCATACTTAGACGAGCGGAGATTTTAGGGTTAGACATTAAGAAGATTAGTAAGACACTTCACCCTGAGAAACCGTTAAGACAAAAAGAAGGATTTCTTAAGTTGGCAAATGAAATGGAGGATTATACCCAAACTATGATGTGGGGGTATAACATCATTGACATTGCCCATGCGGTTAGAAGAACACAAGCAATTAATTCAGACATTAAAAGTTGGAGTTTGAAATATATTACTCAGTTTATTAAGGCTGAGAAACAAAATCGTGTGTACGTTCCGGGGGATAAGATTGGTAAAACATATTTCGATAATGGTCAGTATTACTATAACCCGACCACTGGAGGGTATAAAGAAATAGGTGACCCTGGGACTGAAAATTTACTACAGAGATTCCCAAATCAATATGAAATCAAAACGGGTAAGAACATTATAGAAATGTACTTAGACGACGATTTATATGAGACTATGGTAGTCGATGAGGAATTTAACCAAGCTAACTTTTTACTTTCTAAATTGGTCCCTACCACATACGAGAGACTTTCTACGATGGGGACGGCAACATTATGGAAGATGATAATGCAGTCGTGGTCATACAAACACGGATTAGCGATTCCATCTAAAGGTGAGAAAAGACCATTTACCGGTGGATTATCACGTTTATTACAGGTAGGGTATTCAACAGACGTATTAAAGTTAGATTATTCATCACTATATCCATCAATCCAATTAGTTCACGACATTTTTCCAAAGTGTGATGTGACTGGGGTGATGAAGGTAATGTTAAAATATTTCCGTGATACACGTATAAAGTATAAACATTTAGCCTCAGAACACTACGAGTCTGACCCTAAGTTATCGTCACAATATAATCGTAAACAACTACCGATTAAGATTTTCATTAATGCTTTCTTCGGTTCTCTATCGGCTCCTCACGTATTCCCATGGGGAGATATGGATATGGGTGAACAGATAACCTGTACGGGTCGACAATATTTACGTCAGATGCTTATGTGGTTTATGGAAAGAGGTTACGAACCATTAGTGATGGATACGGATGGGGTAAACTTTGCGGTACCTGAAGGTCGTGATTCTCACACCTATATCGGTAAGGGATTAAACGGGTTAGTGAAAACCGATAAGGAATATTTTGGTTCAGAAGCGGACGTTGCGGAGTATAATGATATCTTCATGAGGGATGAGATGGGGTTAGACACTGATGGTCAATGGCCAGCAACGATTAATTTGGCTCGTAAGAATTATGCGTTATTAACTGACACGGGTAAGGTGAAACTTACAGGTAACTCAATTAAGTCTAAAAAATTACCAACATATATTGCTGAATTTTTGGATAAAGGTCTTCGTATGTTATTAGATGGTGACGGACATGGTTTCTTAGAACATTATTATACTTACATCGAACTAATTCACGGACGTAAAATTCCATTATCTAAGATAGCGAATAAATCTCGTGTTAAGCAATCATTAGATGAATATAAAAAACACATACTCAAGAGAACGAAATCGGGCTCATTAATGTCTCGACAGGCACATATGGAATTATTACTACAACACGACATTAAGTCGGGTTTAGGTGATACAATATATTATGTAAATAATGGTCAGAGAAAATCACACGGAGATGTTCAGAAGAAAGGTGACGTAGTTAAATTAAATTGTTACTTCATACCCGAGACTGACATTACAAAATACCCAGATAAGATAGGGGAGTACAATGTACCGAGATACGTCGCGGCGTTTAATAAAAAAATTGAACCATTATTAGTTGTATTTCCTGAGGATATTAGAGCTGAAGTTCTTGTTGAGGACCCTAATGACCGTCCTTACTTTACTAGAACACAAACTGGGTTAGTTAGAGGGTTCCCTCGTAGAGATGGGGACCAAGACACATTAGAAGACGTTCTAACGTTATCAGACCCGGAACTTAGATTTTGGAAAAGTGTTGGTATCGACCCTTATTATATGTATTTGGAGAATACTTTAGAATTGGTTGATGTTAAGTCGACTGAGAATAACCGTAAGTTATTGGTGGACTTCACCGAAGACGCACCTAAAATACTTAATAGTGGTCAGGAGTTTCTGAAACAAAGAGTCTTACAGGAACAAAAACCTAAAGTAGTCAAACCAAAGGCTCAACAATCATTAAAATTTTAACAATAAAAAAGGGAGACACTGTCTCCCTTTTTATATAAAATAATATTAATGTTATATTGCCGTAAATGGTCCTGTGAAAGGTCTATATTGTAATGTCTTATTTAAGTTTTCAGCTTCACTAGCTCTTCTTTCTAACATTTTGTCAGGTCTTAATCTCTCTAACCGTAATTGTAGTTCTTCGACTAATTTAGACTTTTCATCTTTACCCTCAGTTAAAAGAGAATCATATTCTAATGAAAGTTCCGAGTCTGGAGTCTTTAAGTTACCACCAAATTTACCTCTAACTCTACCTAACGATTCCTTACAGGTCGCTATGAAATATTTTCTAACCCAATTCTGTGCTGGCTTATTGATTGATTCCCATGTTAATTCTTCGGTCTCGACATCAGACGGTAGTTTAACTACGTCAGGATTATCTGCCATACATTTCACTCTATCCTCGGTATTATAATACCAATACCATACTTTATCTCTATTCAATGATTGAGACCCAAAATCGAACTTACCTCCAGGAACATTCATTAAATGAATATATTTTCCACCATCAGGTGCTGCGGTTACTCGATAAGTTAGGTCACCACCGATTATCCTATTTTTTAAATTTCTATCTTGGAGTCTTAGTAATATGTCGAATGCTGGCATCATATGCATACCACCCTGAATTCCCATTTGAGTGAATCCACCTCCACCTCCCATACCACCACCGGCCATACCACTACCCATGAATGGGTCGATTAATGACTCGTTAAGTTCTGCTCGGTTAAACCATAATAATTCGTTAAGTTCCCTACCTTTTGGTATGTGATACATCTGTTGCCCTGACACCAATTCAATATAATCTTTCTCTAAGACCCAATCACCACCTGTTTGTAGTCCCACGATTTTAGAGTACGCGTATGTGAATTGAGTTTCGTAATCCACACTTCTAGTTGTGAATGCTCTGGCTAGTGATTCTTCGTCAACGTTAAGTCCGTTTAGGGAGGTCCATTGAGATTCGATTAACCAATCCTGTATGTATTGTTCGTACTCACTCAACGATAATTCAAGTAATGAGCCCATTTGGTCCTCATCTAATTCAACTGACCGAATAGGAGCGCCTAAGAGGTGTAATACCTGCTTATAAAGTTTTGCCTTATTTTTAGTGTTAATACTCATTGTGTATTTTATATATAAATATCTTTGTTTTAAATAAACTTTAAAATGTTACGGATTATATCTAAGTCTTCATTTAAAAGGTCATTTCCTCTTTGCCATTTTATTCCCGTATTAAGAATTAAATATGAACCATTTTTTTGTAATTTACATTTTTTTGAATCGGCTAAAATAATTTTTGACCCATTCACAAACGCAATGAAATTCGTACTATAACCTTTTATATTACCCTTTCCGATTCCATCAATGAAATGTCCGATTCTACCTTCAGATATCCCCGAAAATGGTTTTACTTGTATTGTGTAAGTTGGTATTGTAATTACGTTTTGATAAGCGACTACATCTACCCCGTCACTCATATCTATCCCTACTCCGTCACCACCCACTTTCTCAATGGTTAGACCATTAAATATTGGGCAACCATCTAATAATTCCACCGATTTGGTTTCAGTTTCTTCACCTTTACTTACGGTATTAGTTATAATTGGTACTACAAACCTTAAATAAAGTTCCCCGTCCTCAGAAAATAAAGAATCAATGTCCTTAATCACCAACGACTTTAAATCCTCTATAAGTTTAAGGGAAGGATTATTTGGGTCTAAATCGTAGTACTCTATCAATCGAGCCCATAACTTAATATTGGTGTTAATCCTGTTAATTATTCCATGCCACTTCCCATCGATAGTGGTTGCCCCCTCATACCTCTTGTCGTTAAATATGGTTCTACTTAACGGTCGGTACGTATCCATTACGATACCCCATATGAATTTTTTCCACTCACCATTAAGTACTATCTCAGATGCCCTATTCCAATATGACGATTCTGACGACTCGTTAATTAATATTTTTAATCTTCCCATGTGATTTCTTTTATATAAATACTTTTATAAGTGTAAACAATTTTTAAAAAAAAGGTAGGTTTAAGTTTGTAGTGATGGGAATTTTTATTATCTTTGTAGTGAACCTAAAATAGAAAATCATGACAACATCCTCTTTCATCTCAGAATACAACGGTAGTAACCCATTCTTAAATTCAGTTAAAAACGGTTACGCAAAGTACGGACGTTTAACTTCGGCACAAGTAATCGCCGTTGATAAAATCAGAAATGGTATGAAGGAAAAGGTTAAGTCTATGGCGCCAATCGAGGTTCGTGAGAACATCAAACAAATAATGGATTATAAAGGAACTAATAAGTTCATATCTGACCTTCAGTCTAAATATGATAAATATGGTCGTCTAACTGAAAAACAAATCGACGCTGGGTTAATGGCGATTAATAGAAAGGTTCAGAATAAAATGGTAGAGCCGATGACATTAACAGGTAAAAACACTATACGTATTCGTCAGTATATTGCTCGTCAAATCAAAGAGGAGAAAGATTTAAAATTCCTACCGATTCAAGTTGATGTTACTCACCTAATCGGAGCGTCTCGTAAAGCGATACACCTTAGAGGTAAATTATCTACAGTAGTTGGGGTTGAATGTCGTTGTTGTGGAAGAGCGTTGTCAGATAAACTGTCAATGGCTTCAGGGATGGGTAAAACTTGTGCAACTAACACCGGATTGAAATATCTAAAGGACGAGTCTGACGTGGTGAGATTTAATGTGGACTTAGCTAAGAGAGTCGAAGAAATTGGTTCTTTCGACTTTTGGATTCCTAAATCTCAAGTCCAAGAATGGGAAGGTCTTTATTCTATTGTTCTTAAATCTCAATTTAAGACTTATGTTACTCAGTAATTGTAATGATGATTTGGTTCCCTTCTTTAATAATCTTATGATTAGAAGGGATTAGGTCCGAGTAGTATTTTAAGTAAAAATCCACAGTCTCATTACTTTCCTTAATTAGGGTCGTCTCCTCCAATGGACTAATTATTGGATTAATCTGATAATCAATATCGTCAGATTCGTAATTCCTAAAATCCCTATCGGTCATATCTAACTCATTGTACGTTCCCTCATCAGTAATACCTTTTGCGACATCATACTCAGTGTATCCATATATTTGACCCTCATACGTGTCGACACCGTAACCACTCCATGATACGGTAACCTCAACATCAAACGCCTTTTCGACAGGGTTTCGGTTAAAGGATTCGTCATCATAATTGGTAGTCTTCGAGGTTTGAAAAGCCCCCATAATTTTATCCATTAATTCACCGTCTTTCCAACTTAACCCAGAACTATGTAATAACTTCGTTATCATTCCCAATTGTCTATCGTCAGAATAGTCGAATTCTGTAACGCCACGACTCATTAGATAAACAGAAACCATTTTAGTTAATTTCTGAAACCTAAGGTTATCCACCTCTTCTTTAATCGTTTGTCTAAGTTTTCCCATATTAGTAAATACTCATTACTTATCGTTTTTCATAACTTTTAATAGGTCACTCATTAATGAAGAAGACATATCATCAGTTTCATTATCCCCCATTACCGTTTCAATCACATTTTTCTTTCTCTGCAGTATGTCATATATAATCATTTCAATGGTATTTTCAAATACCGGATAGAAAACGGATACATTGGATTTTTGTCCGTAACGATATGCCCTATCTTCTGCTTGTGCGTGGTCTGAAGGTACGAATGATAGGTCATTAAAAATTACTACCTCAGCAGCGGTTAACGTAATCCCAACACCAGCAGCTTTAATATTACCAACAAAAACCGTAGTCTTATCGTCGTTCTGAAACTTATCTACGGACTCTTGTCTCTTTTGTTTAGACATTCTACCATCTAAAGTTACGGAACGTTTATTATATTTCCACGCTATTTCCTCTAGCGTCGCAGTAAAATTGGTAAAAACAATCACTTTCTTTCCTTGGTCAAGAGCTAAGTCAATAAGTTCATAGGTGGAGTTTAATTTAGACTCGGCAACAATTTGTCGTGCCATCATTAACTTAGAAAGTCTAAGAGCTAACGACTTCTTTGAATCTGGGTTTGTCTCCCATTCTATATATGCCCCGATTTCTCGTTGATATTCTTTAGACTGTAGGCTTAAGTAGATTGGTGTTATAATTTTTTCAGGTAAGTCTAAGATGTCATCTTTTAACCTACGAAGTACGTGTGGCTTAATTCTATCCCTTAATTCTTCTAAATTAGATGCTCCATTTACGTTCCACACCCTACGATGTCCCGCCATAAACTGATACCCATCACAATAACGTTTTACGTATCCGGCCCAATTAATAGTTAATGGTGAACCCACTATATGTAATAGGTTAAAGTAGTTAATCGGTCTAGATGTCATTGGGGTTCCGGTTAATAACCATACTTTACCCACCTGACCAACTAAGTGATTAACCAATTGTGTTCGTTTTGCTTGTTTGTTAGATATATAATGAGCTTCGTCTATTAGTATTAAATCAAACCCCTCATCAAGGAATTTAGACTTTATTTCGTCGTCGCTCTTTTTAGGTATTGCATGGAAGTTTTTAATGATGTCGTAGTTTATAACTACAAACTTACCATCGTCCCATTTCTTACCTTCCACTATCCCAACAGTTTCTTCCGTATACATCTGAATTTCTCGTTTCCAATTGATTTTTAAAGATGCGGGACAAATAACTAATATTTTTTGAGCCCCACTCTCAATTGCTGCTATTACCGCTGAGGTTGTCTTACCTAACCCCATGTCGTCAGCTAATATATATTTATCATTACCCAAAAGTTTAACTATTGCCTCTTTTTGGTGTTCCATTGGTGGTCTATGGTCGTAAGGGCTCCAATCAACCTCAACAACCCGCTCATTACTGGAAATGATATGGGACTTTGGAACCCATATAAATTCCATAGGGGACTTTTCTATTATTTTACCATAAATATGATACGCTTTATCGGTTTGTGCTAATAATTTTTCGATATATATTTGAGGTGGAGAGTTTGGTAATAACCTTTCCTCTCTTAATTTTTCCCCAAAATACGGGTCTATGTCAACCCATTTACGAGCAACCTTAGGGGTTTCCGTATGGTTCTTTATTATGTATTCTGCTTGTGAGCGCGAAGTTTTATATCCTTTAGTAAAGAAAAGTTTCTCTTTACAGGATAAGATGTAGTTATTACCACCTTCGTAAGTTTTTAGGATTTCAATTGCCTTTTGTTCTGGAATCATAAACGCATATTATGTTATAAAAGATAAAGCTTAGAATAAACATAATCAATAGATATTTATTATTATGGGTAAAAAGAAACAACCGATAAACAGGATGAATAAGTTTTTTTCTTACGATGATTTCGATTTGGAGTTGTCGATGGGAGAGGAGTGGTTGCACGGTGACATGAATTTCACAATGGTGTTATTCCGAGTTGATAAGAGTAAATCTGTCGACGACGTCTACGGGGAATCAGGTAAGGGTGAGATTAAATTCTTCCCACCAACCGAATTTAAAGGATATGTACAAATAGCCGGTCCTGATAATAAAACCTACTCAAACGGGTTAGGTCGTTATTTAGAGCCGGGTAATATGACCGTATCAATTTATAAACACCATTTGGAGGAAGAAGGAATTGATATTTCTTATGGTGATTACGTTGGTTATTACGAAACAGAAGATAAAGTACGTTATTATGAAGTCGCAAACGACGGGAAGGTAACGTCAGATAATAAACACACATATGGAGGATTTAAAGCGTTCTATAGAACTATTTTATGTACACCAGTAAGTGAGGACCAATTTAAGGGAATGTAATTATGTCACTACCAAAGAAAGTTAAAAAGGATATTAATGCATATCCAACGAAAACGTTATTAGATAGAAGACAGGAAATGTTAGAGCAGATAACGAATCAAGATACTAACCTTCCTGAGTCGGTAATGCACGAAGATTTGGATTTAGGTATGTTAGAATTCGTTAAAGAACACTTAACGTTCAATACCGATGGAAACCCAGTGAATTTTGTGGATAAGATTTTATCCTTACAAAGATGGGCTGAACTATCAAGTACGTGGGAGTTCACAGACAAAGAAGAAAAGATACAAATACCGTTTATTGTGGTGGTTAGAAAACCTGAAGTACCATATGGTTCAAATCCCGCTTTGATGTATACGATACCTGACAGACAAACATTCTTCTATAGAAAGGTTAGTACGTGGGACGGGAATAGATTAGGTGCGGACATCTATAAAATACCTCAGCCAGTACCGGTGGATTTATCTTTCGAAGTTGTTGTGGTATGTAATAGAATGAGGGAACTTAACAGTTTTAATAAAAAAGTGATGCAGAAATTCTCATCAAGACAGGCGTATACTGTAGTCAAAGGTCATTATATTCCAATCGTATTATCATCAATCGCTGACCAATCACAGATAGACGCAATTGAGGGTAGGAGGTTTTATCAACAAACATACTCATTCCAAATGCAAGGGTTCTTAATGGACGAAGAGGAGTTTGAGGTGGTACCTGCGGTTGATAGACAAATGGTTATGATAGAATCAAGTTTTTCCCCATCTAAGGGTTCTGCGGTTAAAATAGAAAAAATAATTAAATCTAATATTGAGGTTGAGACCAACACCTTTGTTGGTGATGGTACAACAACAACATTTAAAGTTCAAAAGAAGATTAACACACTTTTCTATGTGGAGATAAATGGGTTAGTACAAAGATTAGGTGTCGATTATATACATAACGGAACTAGTTCTAATATTATTTTTCTTACTCCACCACCTAAAGATTCGGTTGTGAGGGTAACATATACATATGATACTGATTTCACAACTAACGATAATAAGGTACTTACAGTGTCTAACCAGTCATTTGATTTTGATGATACAACATTAGAGTTTAATACGGACTTTCCGATAGATAGTATCATACTTTTAGACGTTGGTGGATTACTACAACTTGAAGTCGACTACTATACATATGAAAAAGGCACAACTAAAATAGTGGTTAACGAGATACCACCAATTCAAGGGTCTAATGGGGTTAAAATGTCCGTAGTATATCTTAGGACGATTTAACTCTCTCCGTAGATATCCGTCTTGGGTTTACAATTCTCCTCAATTAACCTCTCAACGTGATTAAACATCTTTAAACCCTCTTTATTACAATGGGTCTTAAGTAGTTTATGATGGTATTCTGATATCTTAATGTTTTTAATTGGTTTATCGCTCATAATATGTGGTATGAAAAAAGTATGAAAAAAAACATACATCATATAAATATAATATTTTTTAAAAAGTCTTTTGGGAAAAAGATAAATATTTATAGTAGTAAAGAAATAAATTACATAAAAAAAAATATTTTATAATGGCAAATTCTAACAGAGTTTTCGTCTCACCGGGTGTATATACATCAGAAAAAGACTTGAGTTACGTATCTCAAAGTGTAGGTGTATCTACTTTAGGTTTAGTAGGAGAAACAAAAAAAGGTCCCGCATTCGAACCCGTATTAGTTTCGGGTTACAACGAATTTAAAACGTTGTTTGGCGGACAATCACCTGAGAAATTAGGAGAAACATTAAAGTACCAATTACCGTACTACGCAAAATCATTCTTAAATCAATCATCACAATTATTTGTGACGAGAGTATTAGGGTATTCTGGGTATGATGGTGGTGATGCACACGCAATAAAGACAATCGCCAATATAGACATTTCAACTATTTCATTAGGAAGTAGTGTTGAACATCTTATTGACTTATTACCATCAGGTAGTTTGGATTTAACAGGGGGACCTGCAATAACCGAGTCATTTGAAATGTCTAACGGGACAATTAAAACGGCTTTAGACTTCATAAACGAATCTATTTCGGGTGGTGACTTAACAACTTCAGTAGTTGTTGGTCCTAATTTCATTGACCTTAGTTCATATGTTAGCACTTCAGTGTTCTCAATGTCTAATGCGTCTTGGGCATTCCAATCATTAAATAGTAATACTTTAAATGAGTCAGGAATTTCTTACTCAGGTGGGTTATTTGATGATAACGGAACAATTAAATTTAAATTACATATCCAAACTATCACCGCTAATAGATTTTCAGAGGCTCACGACAAAACAGTGGCAATCTTAAGGTCAAGAGCGGAGTATAATGGCGATGTATTAACACATAAAGTAACGTCGGACGTTACATTAACAAGTACTCAAATTAATGTTGAGTCTGATTCAATGGCTGACTTTAAGTTAGATGTTTCTTCAGGTTCTCAATCATTCCAATTTACGTGTAACTTAAGCTCTTCTTCTAAGAAGTTCTTAACTAAGGTTATTGGTGAAGGTGCTTACGACAAGAACCCTGACCTTTATCCTTTATATGTGGATAAGGTTTATGATAACTACTTAACGTGGTTAGGATTAACAGGTAAAGTAAAAGGTTTATCGACTGGAATATTAGAAAGCGTTTCTGACGGTGGAGACTTTAAAGAGTCATACACGTCATCAGTAACTCCTTATGTTGTTTCAGAAGTAAGAGGTGGGTTAGTTTCTGACTTATTCAGATTCATCACTATCTCAGACGGAGATTCATCAGCAAAAGAAGTTAAGATTTCTATTGTTAATATTAATATCGAGAAACAAGAATTTGACATTGTAGTAAGAGACTTCTTCGATACGGATGCGAGTCCTATTGTTATTGAAAAATTCTCAAGATGTTCTATGAATCCTGAAGTACCGGGTTATGTTGCTAGAAAAGTGGGAACATCTGATGGTGAATACGAATTAAAATCTAGATACGTTATTTTAGAATTAGGATTAGAAGCACCTTCAGATTCTGTACCAGCTGGTTTCAGAGGTTATGAAGTAAAAGACTACGGTTTTAATACGGCATCTAACTCAGACATTCTTTATAAATCAGAATATTACGTGGCAGGTCAAACGATAGGAGTTGATTCTAACGGTGATGCAGTTCAGGTAAATGCTGATAAAGTAAGAAAAGTTTATATGGGTATCTCTAACACAGTTGGATTTGACCCTTCATTCTTTGAATTTTCAGGGAAATCAATTCAAGGTGAAACGACTAAAGGATTTCACTTATCATCACAAGCGGATGGTAATGAATTCGTTAAGTCACCTGAGAATTTTGAAATAACAGAAGGTAACTTTATTAAGTTATCTGCCTGTAAATTCACATTGGCACCTGTAGGTGGACACGATGGGTTTGATATTTTCAGAAAAGAAAGAACAAATAAAGACCAATATATGATTGGTAAGAATTCATATAATAACTCAGGTTTTAATGCTAACGTAGGTGAGTCTGATTATTATGCGTTTTTAGACGGGATTATGACATATAGAAATCCTGAGGCTATCGACATTAACTTATTCTCAACACCAGGGATTAACTTCTTCGACCACTCTTCGTTAGTTGGTGAAGCAATTGATATGGTAGAACAAGAAAGAGCAGATTCATTATATATCATCGATTCACCAAACAGAGACACTGTAGATGAAATCGTAGATGATTTAGAAGATATCGGGTTTGACTCTAACTATTCAGCTACGTACTGGCCTTGGATACAAGTAAGAGACACTGAAAATTCAGTACAAGTATATGTGGCTCCAACAGGAGAGGTTTTAAGAAATATAGCATTAACGGATAACATTGCCTTTCCATGGTTCGCATCTGCGGGTTACCAAAGAGGTTTAGTTAATTCAATTAAAGCGAAAAAGAAGTTAACTTTAGACGAGAGAGATACACTATATAGTAATAGAATTAATCCAATTGCTACGTTCTCAGATGTAGGTACTATTATTTTTGGTAATAAGACATTACAGGTTAGAGAATCGGCATTAGATAGAATCAACGTAAGAAGATTACTATTACAAGCTAGAAAGTTAATTTCTAACGTGGCGGTGAGATTATTATTTGAACAAAATGATGATGTCGTGAGAAACGAATTTCTAAGTTTGGTTAACCCAATATTAGAAGGAATTAAGAAAGAAAGAGGTTTAACAGAATTTAAGGTTGAGGTATCGTCTTCACCTGAAGATATGGATAGAAATCAATTGTCGGGTAAGATTTACATCAAACCAACAAGAGCACTTGAGTTTATTGACATCGAATTCTTAGTGACTCCTACAGGAGCATCTTTCGAAAACATTTAAAATTAAACATAAAGAGGGGAGGAATACCTTCCCTTTTTTTTTAAAAATACAATATGAAAAAAGTTTTATTAGAAGAAAACATTAAAAGATTGATGGAAATTATGAACGTCGAAGTAACCGAAGGGTTTGACGACGAAGGTAATCCTGATTTTAAATACTATGCTTTTGATTGGGATGATAACATTATGTTTATGCCGACGGAAATTATGGTATCTACTTTTGGTGACCAAGAAATAGGTATGGGTACGGCTGATTTCGCCGAGTATAGAAGTAAAATAGGAAAAGAAAACTTTGACTTTAAGGGTCATACTATTACTGGATTCGCTAAGGAACCATTTATTAATTTTGGACCTGAGGGTAATGAACAATTCGTTAAGGATTCTTTAGTTGCGAAAACAGGACCATCATGGGATGATTTCGTAGAATGTATTAATGGAGGTTCAATCTTCTCAATTATAACCGCAAGGGGACATAACCCTGAGTCACTAAGAGACGGAGTAGAGGAGATAGTTAAGGCTGGTAAGGCGGGACTATCGTTCGAATCGTGTGTTAGTTCATTAAAAAAATATAAGGGAGTAATAGAAGGAGATAACGAACAAATGTTCCGAGAATATTTAGATATGTGTGAGTTCCACCCTGTATCTTTCGGTAAAGGTAGTGCTGCTAATCCTGAAAAGGATAAGATTATCGCTTTAGACGGATTTATTAAACACGTTAATAAATTATCTGACGAATTAAAGATGACAATGGAATTGGAAAATGATATCCATAATAACTTTGTACCGAAGATAGGTTTTTCAGATGATGATAAGGCTAACGTAGATAACGTGAAGCAATATTTAGATGACAAAGGAGATGATAGTGTTAATGTATATTACACTAAAGACAATAAAGTAAAAATGTAGATTTTATCCTTACTAGTATATACTAGTAATATTTATATATTTATTATTAGATATTATAAATACTGGTATTATTATATGTTTTATACTGGTATACTAGAAATATGTAGATTTAAAATCACAATGTCAAGTAAGATTGAATATATTTTACAAACACTTGATATTTATAAGTAAATAAAAAAACTAATTAAAAAACAATACAATGGCTGATTTATTAATGAAAATGCCTGTTCCATACGAACCAAAGAAAAAGAACAGGTTTATTTTAAGATTCCCGTCTTCGTTAGGTATTAACGAATGGTACGTAAGTACAACCGCAAGACCCTCAGCGAATATTGGGGCAGTAGAGATTCCTTTCTTAAATACTTCAACATTTGTTGCTGGTAGATTCAATTGGAATACTCTTAACGTGACGTTTAAAGACCCAATCGGTCCTTCAGCTGCACAAGCACTAATGGAGTGGTTTAGATTACACGCGGAGTCTGTTACAGGTAGAATGGGATACGCAGCAGGATACAAAAAGGATATCGAATTAGATATGTTAGACCCAACAGGGGTTGTTGTAGAAAAATGGATAATCCAAGGAACGTTCATTACTGACTTAAACTTTAACGACCTTTCTTATTCAGACGAAGGTTTAGCTGACATTTCAGTTACGCTTAGACCTGATAGATGTATTTTAGTTTATTAATTTTATAACGGCCATAAATAAATTATATAAAGCCCACTTAATTGTGGGCTTTTTTTATGCTTTACAATTAAGTCTTATGGTTTATATTTTAAATAAAACAAGATTATATGAACGATGATAATTATAGAATGGAAATTGCGTTTGACGTAATACCACTACCGTCAGAAGGAGTGTTTTACGCGAATAAAAAAGATTCTATTAAGGTTTCTTACTTAACTGCGACTGATGAGAACATCTTAACGTCACAAAACTTAATTAAGTCTGGTAAGGTCATTGATGAGTTATTACGGGCTAAAATCTTAGATAAGGATATTACAGTGGAAGAATTACACGAGTCAGATAAAGAAGCTATCTTACTATGGTTAAGAAATACGGCCTACGGTTCTATGATTACGCTAGTGGTGACCGACCCTGATACTTCGGAACAGGTTGAGGTCGAATATGACTTACAAAACGTGAAATACAAAAAACTAACTATTAGTTCAGATTCGGAAGGGTTGTTCGAATATAAATTATCAAGTGGTAAGGATATTAAATTCCGTTTTTTAAATACTAAAGACCTTGAAGAGTTAAACCAAATGGACGACCTCTATAAAGATATGGTTATCAAGCCGACAATTACTAAACGATTGGAAAAAATGATAATAGATGTTGACGGAGAGAGGGACCCGATGAAATTATCACACATAATTCAATTCCTACCTATTAAAGATTCACAACACTTCAGACGATTTGTGTCTGATAATACTCCAGGTCTTAACAAGGAGGTAGAGTTAATTCTACCTTCAGGAAAAAAAATACAGACGTTTTTTGGGTTTGGACCAGAGTTTTTTCGTCCTTTCTACGGACTATAAAGCAGTACAATTACAGGAAACTTATTATATGGCAAAGTATCTAAATTTTTCTTATTTAGATATTATGTCTATGCCTGTATTTGAGCGAAAATTTTTACTCAATATGTTAGTCGAGGAAAAGCAAAAAGAGACGGACGGATGGGAAAATAGTAAAAAGGCTAACTAATCCACTTTAAAAAATCATCATTAGATATTTATTGTTATACCACTAATGTGGTTTAAAAATATTAACTATGAGTAAACTAAGCGACATCCAAAAAAAAGTTAGTAATGGAAAGGTTCTAACCAACGCGGAAACCATTTACATGATGGAGGAACTGCAAAAAAAGTCAGGTAAAACATTGAAGGATAGTGGTGATGGTTATGGTTCTATAGTTAATAAGTTAGGGGATGCGAATAGCTCTACATTGAAATGGAATAAAAATCTGGGGAATGTTGCGGATACCGTATTAAAGTTAACTAACATTCTTTCAAATGTGGATTTAACTTTTATTCAAAAAACAACACAATCCCTTAAACTTGCGATGGAGGAGATAATCCAACCGATTATGAATATCGACCAAGCGTTGAGATATGAGATTAATTCCAAGATGGGGATTACGGGGGAATTAGCTCGTAATATTAGGTCTGAAATGGTCGGAGTAGCCAAGGACACTATGGTTTATGGTGTGGGGTTGGAGGATATAAACTCTACTTATATAAAAACTATTTCCACGTTAGGTAGAGCAATACCATTATCTAAAGGGTTGTTAACCGATTTAACATTATCTGCGAAGGCTGCTGGGGTTTCTTTTGAAGCTGCTGGTGAATTCACGGGTAATTTAGAAGGATTGGGTATTGGGTTGGTAAAGGGTCCTAAAATTTTAACCGATATGAGTGAAACGGCTAGGAGTATGGGACTTAACAGTATGTCGTTCATTGAGGACGCAACCAAAAACTTACAATTAGTAAATACTCTCGGGTTTAAAGGGGGTATTGATGGATTCACAAAAATAGCTGCGAAAGCATCATTAATTAAATTTGATTTATCATTGGCGGCGTCTAAGGCGGAGAGTTTGTTTGACCCTGAAAATGCGATTGAAATGGCGGCACAACTTAACGTTTTGGGTGGTGATTTTGGTAGGTTGGGTAATGCTATTGACCTTATGTTTATGCCGACAAATGATATGAATGGGTTTACGGAGCAAATAATGGAGGCTCAAAAACAGTTTGTATCGTTTAACGAGTCAACACAAGAGTTTGAGTCGTCACCCTTAGATTTAAGGAGAGCTCGAGAGTTCGCTAAGGTGATGGGTAAAGACGTCGGAGTAGTGATGAAGGAAGCTAAATCCGCAGCACGTAGAGACATGATAAAGGATAAGATATCTTTTATGCCTAATATGTCTGAGGAAGATAGAGAATTAGTTGCTTCGTTAGGGGTTTTAAGTACCGACGGTCAGGTGACTATTAACGGACAAGCGATTGCGAGTATGGATAATGATGAACTTACCAAATCTATCAGTATGTTAAGACAGGAAGATAAGAACGGTAAGATGAGTCAAATAGATATATTAAGAGAGCAGATGAACATATCGACTGCGGCGAATAACTACTTAAAAAGTATTGCATTTAATATGGGAGCATTTGGTGATGACGGGGGGTTATTTACTCTATTTGGGGATGACTTAAATGATTTAGTCTATAATATGACCGATAAGACTGGTGACGTATTTAAATCCCTTTCTAAATCTATTGAAAACCAAGATGTTAAAGGTATTATGACCATTCTATCGTCTAATGCTGGTCTTGAAAACGAGTCACTTGGACCATTAAGGGATTTTATGTCTAAGATAACGATACCACTCGAACAGATGGGAATAAATGTTAAGGACATTTGGGGTTCAAAAGTCGCGGGTAAAGAAGATGGAGCGGTGACTAAATTAAAATCTCAGGAGAATGAGATGAGGATTCGGAATGAGGAGAAAAGTAATACTCCAGTCCAACTAACGGTTAATAACTCATTTAACGGTAAGGTTCAGAGTAGTGACCTTTTGAAGTCTCAGACGGATGGGGTTAAGAAAAGGATTTTTGATTTGTCGAGTAATATACCATACACCTATGAGAGAGAATAATAATATAAGGAATATTTAATAATATATGTCAAATCTAAGTTTTACAAATACAGAGATAATTAGAAAACAACTTCTAATTAGAAACCTATCTGACTCTTATGGGTATAGTGCGACGTTGCCTAAAAATTTTACGGACGGAGACTATTCAGTACAAAATACTAGTAATTTATCAGTTACCCCACAATTAGATGTTGTTGAGGTAGGGTCGGGAATACAACCTGCGGTGTCGGGGTTAAACATTTACGGACCCGAAGAATACGCATTTCATAGTGTGTCGAGTGTGATTAACGGATTGGGAACTACTTTAAATTATTTCGATAGTTTTACTATTAGTTCTAATGTTGGTGGTTTAATTTCGATAGTGAGTGATGGTGCCGAAACCGCTGAGGGGGATAGTACCATGGTTAGAATTGCGAGAGCGGAACTACAGGGGTTGGTGTTAGAAACTATGGGTGTTAAACTAAAGAGTTCTACGTTGGGTAGAATTAATGTGTTGGAGGCATTTAGTAATCCTGATACTGCGATGGGACTATTAACTGGTAGGGAACCACTTATTGAGAGAGATTATCAAATCACGGTGCCGGGTAGTCCAATTACTAGAGCTGCGGAATACATCGGGAGAGTTTCAGGTGTTGAATTGCCCGTATCATACATACCGGGAGAGTTCTTCGAGAGTAATGTTGAGAAAGGTGGTGTTGAGAAATTTATAGATAAGGCAAAAGAACTTACGGGTAAAATCTTAAATTTAGATTTTAGTAGTGGTAAAAAAACATATAGTCAGAAGTTACTACAATATACTTCAGGAGGACAAAAATCGAGATTATTTAAATCGGTAAATTATAACAAATACCAACCAAACTTTGACTCTTCGACAGACGGAGTGGTCAATAAAGCAATTGGATTTGTACAAGGACTAATCGGGTTAGACCCACCAGACGGAAAATTCTACATAGGGAGTGATACGGTGGACCCTGGGACGTTATTTACGTTCGACAGTAAGTCTACATCGGAAAAGGGATATATGGTCTCAGGACCGTCCCGAATGGTTAAAGAATTTGAGGGTATCACACCTTTAAACACTTACCCTGAAAATGGTAGGAATTATTTAAATGGAACTAGTCCGTTGAATGTTGAGACTCAGTTCGTATGGATTGGTGGTTTAGATGAGGTTCGTGGTGAGATTAATGGTGTTGGGGTACAATCAAATGAGAAGACCTTACCGCCGAATGGTATATTATCTAAGACTCAGGATATCATTGATGATGCTGAGAAACTAACGGGTAATGAAAAACTTAGTCACCCAGGTCATATTATCAGTAACGTATCACACAAGTACTACGATGGTTACAAAGAAATTTCTAAAGGTAATGCCGTTAGAAATGAGGACGATGAATTTTGTCGTGTATGGACCAAAGACCACGGGTATGACAGGTTCGGTAGACTAGTAAGACACAAAGGAATACAAACCACAGGGAGAGTAGTTCCGGGGTCTGTAATCTCCGACCAAATGAATTTAAATATTGGACCAACTAAAGATGAGAACGGAAAACCGTTAAATTTTGGGTTCGATAAGGATTCGGGAAAAAACAAAACAAAATATATGTTCTCTATCGAGAACTTAGCGTGGGCTGGTTCATCAAAAATTAAAGAGAGACCTTTATGTGAGCAAGGACCTAATGACGGTAGGATTATGTGGTTTCCACCATATGACTTAAAATATACGGACGATAATAGGGCGAATTGGACTTCACATACATTTTTGGGGAGACCTGAACCAATATATACGTATAATAACTCTGAGAGAACAGGGACACTATCATTTAAGGTGGTAGTTGACCACCCTTCGATTTTTAATTTAATTCGTAGAGAAAACTCTAAAAATGTTAGTAATGTTAAGAAACAGGAATTAATTGATGCGTTTGTTGCTGGGTGTAAAGATTATGATATATATGACTTAGCGACTAAATTTACGACTTTAGATTATAAGGAGTTGGTGTCGTTAGAACAATTTTTAACTGCAAATACTAGTGGAACTCTTAAGTCAGATACGTCAGATACGACGACGAGTAAGTCTCCGGACGTTGTAAATACTACGATAATAGTACCTGAATTTGGTAAACAACCTAAAAAGTTACAACTATATTGGTTTAATGATGTTCCGGGACCTAATAATGCGACTACAGTTATCCCTAATAGTGAGTTTGAAAATGACTTAGACGAATATCTAAGTTTGTTTACTGGTGGAGACTATCAAGAGAAGGCGTTGAAGATTATTGATTCTGACTTAGATAACGTAATGTGGGGTGATACGGACATCGCAATTGGGGATGGTTTATCTGAATTTAAATCGAAGTTAGAGAGTATTAAAAACAGTACGGTAGAACTAAAAACATCGGTAACCAAAACTTTAGCTCAGAATGAGTTGTTTAAGTTTGTAATTACGATTAAAGCTACTACTTCAGAGGTGGCATCCCAATCATATAACAACGCATTGGCGAAAAGACGAGCAGAGTCACTTAAAAAATACTTACTCGATGATGGTAAGTACGATGAAAAAAGAATAACAATTGAATCGGTAGAAACTATTGGGGAGAACCCAGACTTTACAGGTTTTAAATGTAACGAACCACAAGATAATAAAAATGATGGGGTAGACGAAAGAATTTATTCTAAATCGGCAACCTATTGTAGAACCGCTACGGCAACTATTAGTGTTATTGGGGACCCTACTGAAAAGGAGATTGTTGTTGGTCAGACGATTAAAAATACTGATTACAATAAAAAATTTAGTGAGGTTAGTACTACTGATGATTTCAGTCCGATTGACTTACTATTGAAGACAATGCATAGTGAGTGTGATTATTTCAGATTACTGAAAGAGGAAGACCCGATAGTACATGATAATTTAATGGATAAGTTAAAGTACTTCCAACCAGCATTTCACTCTACAACCCCTGAAGGGTTAAATAAGAGATTAACGTTTCTACAACAATGTTTAAGACCCGGTGAAACGATTAAGGTATATGATGAAGGTGGTGAGGAGGTACCAGGGATTTCATCAAATACGTCATTTGGTAAACCGCCAATATCGGTATTAAGAATTGGGGATTTTTACCATAGTAAAATAGTAATTGATAATGTAAATATATCATATGACGAAAACTTAATGGATATGAATCCGGAAGGTATTGGAATGCAACCTATGATTGCTTCGGTTAATATGGGTATAAAATTTATTGGAGGACAAGGCATTTCAAATGTAATCGATGAGTTACAAAATGCGTTATCGTTTAATTATTATGCAAATACTGAGGTGTATGATGACATGGCAACCAAAACTGAAGGTGGAAGGGATAGTGAGAAAATGGATAAATTGGCTAAGAGTATTAATAAAAATATTACGGATTCGTTTGTTGAAACACTTAACGACCCTGAAGTATCTAAAGATGAGGACCAGTTCTGGGGTAATCTTGTGGGTGATGAGGACAGTGACTTAATTCAGTATAACCAATTTTATAATGAATTTGCTGAGGATGTTAATTCATATGTTAATACATTAACTAATGAGGTTGAGACCTTATATGATACTCACGGATATACTGCGGTCTCTACGGTTCTTAACCCTAACGGTAAATTTTGGACTAAAACCATCGTAAGCGTTTCACCATCGGATGAGGTGGAGATTCCATTTATGGGTAGGACGACCGACGACTATAATGTATTATATACCAACCTAATGAAGAAGGTATTGGAGTATGTTGATTTTGTTGAGGATGAGGACTTTTATCATATGTCGTTAAATCCGATATATGTTAGTATTAGAAATAAAGGTTTCAATTTTAATGATAAGAGAAAGGAAGAATTACAATCGATATTATATGATTTCACAGGTAAGGTTGATGAATATTTTAAAGACTTCGGTTCGAGTTTAAATGATATCGTTGAAAAAGTAAGAGAGAGTCAAACGAAATTACAAAAATCATTGGACATCTTAAATATTATTTTAGGGAGTGAGATTGATGGTTATATTAAGGGAATCCCTAAGGAGACTACGGTTAAATATTTAAATAACTTGACGGTAAATAATGGTGACTTAGGTGGTGATGTTAAAAAGGTATTGAATAGTCTTAGTGAATATAACGAGTTTATGTTAGGGGGGTTTGAAGATAACGTTACATTTAAGGATGTGTCGGAAAACTATAATGAATCGGTGGAATTTTTCTACCTTAATATGGTTCCAAAATTCCTAATTGACGATATCTTTGACATTAACATTGAAATACTGAATAATCCGGAATATAAAGATTTTAATCAGGATTTAGTTCGTAAAATTTGTGATGAATTGGAAATTATGATTACGGATGAGATAGAGTTTGAGACGCCGTTTATGGTGTGGGATAAACTTGGACCTACGACCGTTATTTATGATTATAAAATGACTGAAACGACCGACCCGGGGAATGCAACTAAAATTGAGGACTTCTACAATGCGAATTCGAATCCTCAGAATGAGTTGTCTGACTTTTCATGGGTGAAGGTAAATACAAACCACACTAACAACTAAGAATATGCAATACTACGATAGATATAGTGATTTAAATGAAAATGGGGAACATAAGATAGTTCCTGGCATTGTTCTTACGAAAAAGAGTAGTGATATTGTCGTGAAATATAAAAGAAATGTTTCAAGATTAGATAAATTCTCTCAACAATATTATGGGACACCATTCTTTGGATGGTTGATATTACAGGCGAACCCACAAATTGGTGGGTTAGAGTGGAATATTCCTGATGGTTCGACTATAATTGTACCATTCCCTCTTATGTCAACACTTGAGGAATATAAATCTAAAGTGGACGATTATCATTACTATTATGGCAGATAACATATCAAACAAAAAAGGACAAACAATACACGTTCAAACAGAGGAGGGAAATTTAGTCGTTATCGACCCAAATAAGACTGACTCAGTTGATGGGGTAACCTCTGACAGGTATGTCTCACAAGAGGACCTTATTTATTTTGTTAATTTAGAGGCGGATGTATCCCCTCGAAGTGTTTTAGATTTAGGGGCAACAATTAACCCTAACAGGAAAACAGTAGCGTCGGGAACGGTAAATTATTTAGGACCCAATAACGGTAAGTCTATGGATACTAGATGGACTGAAGATTTTACGCAGTCAACTAGTAATAATAATGTTGACGGACCTGTCAATACTAAAACGGTTATTAATGAGTCTGACACCCCAAATTCTGTGGGTTATGAGAACTATGATTATAAATTAGATAACGTATATAATACACAACTTTTAGGGATTAAGGATGTTCAGATAAAAACGCAACCAGATAATTTAAAAACTTCAGTCATAACAATTAGGATGGTTGACATTAGAGGTAAGGCACTTTTTGAAAAGGGACCGGCATCAATATATTCGACGTTTTTTCATTTACCGTATCCGATATTTACATTAACAGTTAAAGGGTTTTATGGTGAGGCGGTAACCTATAGTCTGATTTTGTCTAATGCGGTTAAAGTACAATTTGAAACGGATGGTGATTATTATATTACGGCTACGTTTATGGCGACTAACCAAAAACTATTAAACGATATTAGATTATCAGACGCGATAGTGGCCCCATACCTATATGAAAAAAAGACAATTAGGGAAGGTAATGACGGAGCTCTAAGTGTTTGTAAAAACACTATGGGGTACGATATATTACAGACTATTTACTCGGAATATGTGAGTGATGGGTTGGTGAGTCCGATACTGGCCGAAAAGCCGATGACAATACCACACCTAATGGAGTATGTAAACCAATTGGATATAAAATTAGAAAATAATTTATTCGCGGAGAAAGACATTTCTTTTTTCTCTGAGATTACTAAATATGGTCACCTACTAAAGACCTTAAGTACTGCGGTTACGGAGTGGTTTAGGACATATACTAACGTAGGGAATCCAGTGCCAATTCTTGGTACAAACGATAGTTACGTAATTTTCAAAAAAGAATATTTAGACGGTATCGATAGGAAAGATAAAGTTGATGTATTGACAGGAGACCGTAACGACACCCTTAAAACTATTTTTGATGGGTTCAAAAAGAAATTAGGGGAAGTTAAATATTTTGGAAAGGGTCCGAATACGATAACATTAGAAAACGGAACTAAAGGTAAATCTAAATCGGGGGATGAAATAAGTTTTAACCCGCCAAATCTTTCTAATTTAATTTTCAACGATTTCTATTTTGGTAATGAGAAGAAACGACAAATGCAGATTTATCAATTTGAGGGTAAAGTGGAGAAATTACTTGAAGAGTATAATTCAGAATTTAGTAGTATAAAAGATAAGGTACAGTCGATTTTAGAGAAAACACAGGAAGAGACGTTAGGGTTTAAACCGACATTAAAGAATGTGATGGGAATTATTTTAGCAAACACGGAATGTTTTTTAAGGGTAATGGATGAGACTCATAGGTTAGCGTATAGTCAGAGGACTGATAAGTCGAGAATTAATACGGTTAAGTCAATACCTGAAAACCCTGATAATGTAAACGATAATGTATATCCATTCCCGACAGTATATGGGAAAAACAAAAAGGGGGTTACCGAACAAGTATACCCAGGGGACCCTAAGATTAAGCATCTTACTAAAGGTGCTGACTTGACGGTTTGGCCTGAGGTTAAATTAGTCAATGAATACTTAGAGGTCTTGTTGGAGATTAACGATAATTCTGCAGGTGAATTATGTACCTCGGCGATTGAGGAGTTGGTAGGTACCAACTTAAAGGAAGATAAAAACATAAACATTTTCTCATCTGATGTAACACTTAATGATTCGATTTATTCGGATGCTGAGTTTACTAAGATAACGTATGGGATTTATAATAGAATAATATATTCGGTATTTGGGACTGGGTTTTCAATAGATACGATTAAGTCGTTAGCTAAGGAAGACGCTAAGAACGTAACGAAAATAATAAATAGGTTGAATAGTGGTCGAAAATTATTCACTAATGAGACGACTTTCTTTAGTCAGTTATTTAATGAAAATTTCTTACAAAAGGATACCTCACTTATTGAGGAAGCGAAGGAAAATAGATTGACTAAGTCATCAGAAAAAACTTTGGAGGACGAGAACTCGTTTAGAGTTATAAGTGATGGGGGTTCGGGTAAATCAATCGAAGACGGAGATAAGGTTTTCAAAAAAGAATTTAAAAGTTACGTTACGAACGGATTTGAACCATACCCTTTCACTGATAGTGATTGGGTTAGTAATAATTTGGAGTATGGTAACAATGTTTTTAATAGGTCTAAGAGTTACGAGTTTAATACTGACTATAATTATCCAACATCTACGGGTGGTGAAGATGAGATTAGTTTAATAACTTACTACGACCCATTACTAACCCCAGGGTTTGTTACTACGGATAACTTAATCGCGAGAGCGTATTGGTTATTACAAACACAAAAAACGAAATCACTATTGGATGTTTATTCTGATGAAGGAGTTAAAGAAAATTACTTTGCGAGGTTTTTAGGTGGGGATATTAAGGAAATTTCGAAACTACAAATGTTAAAGTGGGGTTCGGCGTGGTATAGGTATACTCAGAATAAAATTGATGGGGTGGACATTATGAGTGAGATATGGAAAGATTTAGATATCTCACAATACAACGGTCTTGGTCTATCGATTAGTGGGGATGACAATACATTTGTGTTTGATAAAAACGCGAATCGTTTCGATGTTGGATTCTACCCGGAACTTAACGCTAAGATTTTAAGTGGTCTGTTAGGTGAGGAAATTGAAGTGTCTGACTTACAGGGGTTAATTGATAGTGGGTCCCTTATTATTAAAAAGGGTGCTCCGATTAAGATAATTCCTGACGTGATTGACGATACTACCGTTTTTAGATATATCTCTCCGTGGAAATCATATTTCACTGGAAGGGACGATAACGGGGATTTCATGTATGTTAATTTACCCTCATTTGTTGAGCACTTAACGGATAAAATTGATACGATTAAAGAGGATGAGGTCCACTTGATTATCAACGCATCGATTAATCAGTCGTGGGATGATAGTATTAATGTTGTTAGGATGAGTAGTCTTGAATGGAACAACCCTTCGATGATACCGTCATCGGATAAGTTCATATTTGATAAGGATGGGGAATTTACGGGTGAATCTATTGAGTCACTAAGTTCGTTATTTAGTTATCAATCATTGGAGAAATTTAAAGATATGTTTTTAGACTTTTCTAGGTCTAAGGATGAAATTGTGGTGGGGGAAATAGTTGCGGAGGACCTATACGGGAACCTAATAAGTGTTGAAAATGTAGGGTACTCAAGTGATAACGGAGAAAGTATAAAGGATATTGGTTTAGATGTAACTGAAATGGTTTCGTTTGATAAGTCAATTAATGTTGAGTATTCGATTATATCGTCATTAACTAATACTAATATTAGTAGTGGAATAAAGACAGACCCATATGTGGGGATAGATTATACCCTGTTTGATGTGATTAACGGACCACTTTCCAACGGTAGTGTTAACATTAAAAGAAGGTTTTTCTTCGAGTTAATGGATATAGACGCTAGTGAGGATAACATGATAAAATACAAGGGTATCGTGTCGGTTTTTGCTCAGTGGGTAAAAGATTTAGATGTATCGACAATCGACGGAGATACGTTCAAGTCGTACCTAACCAGTACCGTAATGTTAGGTGTTGTGGATAAGTTAGATACCTATACCGAAACTATGTTTACATACCTTAAGGGTAGTGTTGTGATTGATGGGGAGACTGAGGAAATAGCAAAAACAAATAAGTCCTTAGGGGATAATTATGACGTACATAATTCTATCTATAGGTCATTGAAAAATATAAACGACGCTTGGATTGGTGGTCGTATGAGTTGGAAGAAAACTAACTTAGCGAAATTATTCAAATATCTTAATTATCATAACGAACCGATAGGAGATGATTTTATAATGGACGTCAGGATAATCAAAGACCATTTTGAGTCAATGAAAAAGGGTAAGAGTATCGGTAGTTTCATTTCTATGTTACTGAAAGGTAATTCACTATCGGAACCGATTTCTATGGGGGCTAGTACGAATTACTTTGGTAATTTAGTGAGTAGTGACGATAAGATTAAAGACGCGGGTAAAGTAGCTGAGAGTATCTTTGGTGTTCACACTAAAGTTAAGTCCAACTCACTACCTGGGTTCGTAGTTTATTTTAGGTCACACTCTTCTGAGTATCTAAAGATTAAGAAGTCCAATTTTGGGTATCGTGATGATGGTGTGGATTTAGCGTCAGGTAAGAAAAATGCATTATCAAGTCAGGTACTGACGAAGAAGAGGATTACTGAGGGTAATCGAGGTATTAGTTTCAACGTCGACTTTGGGGTTCAAAATCAAAATATGTTTACCGATTTTTCGATACAATCACATGATGGTGCGAAGTCGGGTGAGGAGTTAATCGTGGTTGAAAATTTAGCAAACCAAAATAATGGGGCGTCTACGACTACTATCGCAACTAACTTAATGGAGTTGATGAAGACTAGGGTTTACTCGTGTACCATTAAATCTATGGGTAATGTAATGATACAACCTTTTATGTATTTTAATTTGAGATTCATACCGATTTACTCTGGGTCTTATATTATATTGTCAGTTGAACATTCAATGTCTCCGGACACTGGTATGGTAACGACTTTTACAGGGGTTAGAATATCGGAGGTTGGATTAGGTAGTCTTAATAACGCGATGGTTAAGGCTAATGTGTCCTTATTAGAAAGTTTAATTAAGAAGTTAAATAATAAGGTACAAACCCTTAAATCCGCTAAGGACCTACCACAATACTCTGGTGATACGAACGAACAAGGAGGGGTTAACGAGGCGATTACTAAACAAGGTAATTGTAAACTATCGAGTCGATGGAAAGAACTTGAGTTATACCAAATTAAGAACACGTCGACGACTAAGTCAAATAAAGAAATGGTTGACTATTCGATATTAGCGGTCCAAGGGTTAGATTTAACTAATGAGGGAAAAGAAAACTTAGCGAGATACGTATTCTCTGTTGTTAAAAGAGAGCAGGGTAGGGGTAACGGAGCTAGATTCTATCATGATAATCCATTTGGTTATCACGTAGATAATGGGAGTACACAAGCATTTAAGAAAAATGTTAAGGGGTATTTTTGTCCTATGGTTAGTGATGGGTATAAAAGGGCTACGGCGTTATTCCACAACCCAAATACGGAGAGTGTTGATATTGGAATCCCGAGAGCATTAAACTCTTTTGCGATTGATATGAAATCTAGAGGTGAGAACTTTTTTAATGACAGTTCATTTTGGGATACTGACAATGCTGGTTCCGAGACATACTTAGCGTCTTTATGGGCGTTCAGATGGAACACGTCATACAAAGCAATTAAAAGTGGGGGTCGTAAAGGGGTGTTAATCACCGACTTCACAAATGGAGAGGTTAAATACAAGGGAGGTAAAACTAAAAAGTACCAAAGTAGTATAAAAAGTTTTAAATCGTTCATGGGAATCTTTAATAGATTAAAATAACTAACATTTCATTGTTAGACTATATTTATATGTAAACCAAGTTATGGAAAATAATAAATTACAAAACGCGTTAAATCAGTTTTTAGGTAAGAATGTTGTCGTAGAAGACAAAGGGGAATACCAAGAAGTATGTGACCTACAAACTGGTGATTGTTATACGATAAGGACTAAAGACGGTCTAATCGAAAGATTAGATAAGAAGTTCGTAACGGAAGACGGAAGAACATTATTAAGAGGTTAAACCTTATTCTTATGAAAAAAACAGAAAAAACACTTTTAAAGGAAGAATTATCTAGATTCTTATCTATTGGAAAATATGTGGTAAACTTAAAGGAACAGGAAGAAGAGGATTTTGAATCTGATGAACCTGCGATTGACGGTGGTGAGGAATTAGATATGGACGAACCAGTTATCGATGATATGGAGAGTACTGATGAATTGTCGGTTGATGGTATGGAAAGTGCTATTGAAGGTGGTGAGGAATTAGATATGGAAGAAGCTCCGTCTGAAGATACTGAAGAGGTTGATGTAACTGATTTGGTAAATGGTCAAAAAGAATTGGAGGGTAAATTTAAAGATACTGAGGATAAAATCGGACAGTCAATGGAAAAAGTTGATACGGTTTTTACTAAGTTAGATGATTTAGAGACTAAGATAGGTGAGTTGGATAAGTTATATGGGGCGATTGACACATTAGGTCAAAAGATAGACCAGTCTAAACCAAAAACACCGGAAGAGAAATTAGAATTACGTTCTTTAGATTCTTATCCATTTAATCAAAAATTGACGGATTTCTTTGATGAGAAAGAGGTTGAAATGGAGGCGACAGGGAAAAATGAATATATATTAACTACTGACGATGTTTCAAATATGTCGGATAAAGAAATTAAGGATTCTTTTGTGGTTAACAAAGATACGGATGGAGAATAATATGAAAAAAATTAGACTAACGGAAAAAGATTTGCAGTTGATGGTTGAAACGGCTATCAAACAACAGAAAAGTAAGTTATCTAAGTATGAGTCTGTTGATGATATTGCGGATTGGTCTAGAACCATATCGATAGTATCTGGAGACGATTTTAAATACTTAAATTCGAGTAGGTTTAGAGTTGCGTCCGACAGTGATAATGAGTACTTAGCTCATTGGGACCACAAATTACAGAAAGGATTTTTTGATGAGATGAGTTTAATCCCTACGGATGTATTAGACTCGTTAGGTATTGTTTCGGATGATAAGGACTATGAATATATTTCAGGTCTTAATGACGTCCAACTTTCAGAAGGAGAGGGTGGAGATACCAAGAATAGTAAGATACCTTTATGTGTTAGAGGTAAAGCAGCTGCTAAGGCGAAATTTGATACTTACCCGTCGTCATACTCTAATGGATTTGCGGTACAAGTTTGTTCAGGAAAATCTAAGGGATTGGATGGAGTGAAGAAATGTTCGGGTAGATTCTGTAAAGGGAAGAAATAAAACAAAAGACTTTATTAACTATATAAAAAGGATTATCATTTGGTAAACCTTTTTTTTATGTCATTTTATTACCGTTACGGACAACTTGAAACCACCCACCCATGGGATAGACCGACGTGGGAAAAATTCTACCAATGGTGGGATGAAATGAAGACGATGGACGGTCTTGAGGATTATGAGTTATATGTTGTTGGTGGTATGTTACATGACCCTGAGACTACGTGGGATGTTGACGTATTAATAACTGGTAGACCTAAAGACTTAGATGTCTTAGGGGAAATCATCACTAGAGGTCGAGACTTAGCGATTAATAAGTATCACATATTTGTTGATTTATTTTGGTACTCTAGTATTGAATTTTGTTATGAGGAGGTGATTGAGGAGAACGTTAAGTTCTACATAAGAGGTACGATATGTGGGGATGAAGTGAAAATGAGGGACGGAGTTATCCTCATTGAGGATATTATCGGTGTCGATAAAAAAATGGAGGGAAATCTTAAATTCCCTGTGGATTTCCAAGTCGGAGTACAACCAAACGAAAAACAAATACATAAGGGGTTGAACCGTAATTGGCAACCACCAATTCTACTGAAAAGAGAATAAAACTCAAAATATTTTAGTTGACTTTCAATGAATTTTGATTACCTTTGTATAGGGTTAAATAACCAAACAAGGGAAACAAGGTTCAATAACCGAACAATAATTTAATAACTAAAAACAGTAAAAATGTCAAACATTCTAGACGCAGTATTGCAACAGTATGAGTCGAATAAAATCGACACATCGTCTTCATCGGGTAAGATGTCACAAGACGAAAGATTAAAAAAGTATTTCACCACTATCTTACAAAATGGTGAGAGAGAAGGTCAGAAACGTATTCGTATTCTACCTACAAATGACGGAACTTCACCATTCAAAGAAGTATGGTTCCACGAAGTTCAAGTCGGAGGACGTTGGATGAAAATCTACGACCCGGGAAAAAACAAAGGAGAACGTTCACCTCTTAATGAGGTTAACGAGGCGTTGATGATGACAGGTACAGAGCAAGATAAGGTTTTGGCTCGTCAATATAAACCAAAAAAATTCTATATCGTTAAGGTTATCGACCAAGATAAAATTGCGGATGGGGTTAAGTTTTGGAGATTCAAACACAACTATAAAGGTGATGGTATTTTAGATAAAATCATTCCAATTTGGAAGAATAAAGGTGATGTTACGGACGCTGAGAAGGGACGTGATTTAATTTTATCATTATCGTTGGTGAAAGCACCAAACGGAAAAGAATATACTAACGTATCGTCTATCATGTATGATGACCCTACACCGATATCTGAGGATACGGACACAATGGAGACATTCTTAAAGGATGAGATGACATGGGAAAACGTTTACTCTAAAAAACCTGAAGAATATTTAGACGCTATTGCTCAAGGGCATGAACCACGTTGGAGTTCTGAGGTTGGTAAATATGTTTACGGTGATGGTTCACAAACTATCGAAATTTCAGGGGGAACGTCTACGACTAAAGCCGTTGAAATTGCTCCAATCGCGGCGACTATTGTTGACACACAGGCGGGTGCAGCAGTGAATGAGGACTTACCGTTCTAATAAAAACAATATGATGGTAACGACACAAATGTCGTTACCATCTTTTATATAACAAAACATGGCAATTAAGAAAAAAGACTTTAACACTATTAAGGCTAAGTTTTCTAAACAAGCTAAATTCAAGGCAGATAAATTCTACGATTTGGGTAAGGCGTTTTTAGATGCTACGGGTTTACCGGGACCGGCGATGGGACATATTAATATGTTCTTAGGACATTCGGATACGGGTAAAACCACGGCGTTAGTAAAAAGTGCGGTAGACGCACAAAAGAAGGGGATATTACCAGTATTCATTATTACCGAACAGAAATGGGATTTTCCACACGCGAGATTGATGGGGTTAGAAGTTGAAGAGGTGGTCGATGAAGAAACGGGTGAGATTGAATTTGACGGGTTTTTCCTATTCAATAATCACTTTGAATATATTGAACAAATCACTGACTATATAAACGAATTGTTGGACGCACAGGAAAAAGGTGAATTGGACTATGATTTATTATTTCTATGGGATTCCGTGGGGTCCATACCGTGTAAGATGACGTGGGATGGTAAAGGAGGTAAACAACATAACGCCTCGACATTGGCTGATAAGATAGGTATGGGTATTAATCAAAGGATTTCAGGTTCTAGACGAACAGACAAACCACATACCAACACACTATTAGTGGTAAATCAACCGTGGGTTGAGTTACCTGATAACCCATTTGGACAACCTAAGATTAAGGCTAAGGGTGGGGAATCACTGTGGTTAAATTCAACATTAGTATTCTTATTTGGTAATCAAAAGAACGCGGGAATAACAAAGATTTCAGCGGTTAAGAATAAAAGGAAGATTAAATTCGCTACGAGAACTAAGGTATCTATAATGAAAAATCACGTAAACGGATTAGGTTACGAAGATGGTAAGATTATGGTCACACCTCATGGGTTCTTAGCGGGTAAAGATGCTGCAGAGGAAAAGAAATCGGTTGAAAAATACAAAGAAGAGAATTCAGAATTTTGGAAAACACAATTAGGTGTTGACGGAGATTTCGGGTTTGATTTTTAGTAACAAACAAAAAAAGAAGTTGAACGTATATAGTGAGAATACATGAAAAATACATTAATTGTCGATGGAGACAATTTATTTAGAATTGGATTTTACGGAGTTAAGAACTTTTACTCAAAAGGACAACACGTAGGTGCTATATATCACTTTTTAAATACACTTAAGAGACATCTTCAGACCTATAACTACAACAAGATTGTTGTGTTTTGGGATGGGTCTGAAAATTCCTCTTTCAGAAGGAAACTATTTCTTCACTACAAAGATAATCGTAATTCAAGAAATTTAACGGAAGAACAACAAGAATCATTCACGACGCAAAGGAATCGGGTTAAACAATACTTAGAAGAGTTATTTGTTAGGCACGCGGAGTTCCAACTATGTGAGGCTGATGATGCGGTTGCATTCTATTGTCAAAATTCGGAAGGAGAAAAGAAGGTAATATTCTCTTCGGATAAAGACTTAACCCAACTTATAAGTAATGAGGTGAGTATCTATTCGCCAAGTAATTCCTATATGTATGAGAAGGGAGATAAAATCGTTTTAAATAAAATTGATTTCCCATCATATAATGTTGCTCTCACTAAAATCTTCGTCGGAGATAAGAGTGATAATATCGACGGGATACATTATTTAGGTGAAAAAACCTTTGTAACTTTATTTCCTGAGGTTTTGGAGAGAGAGTTAACGGTTGAGGAGATTATGGAAATGGCGGAAACCAAATTTAAGGAGGATAATAAGAATCGATTATTAGCTAACATATTAACGGGGAAGACTAAGAGAGGTGTATTTGGAGAAGAATTTACAGTAATAAATAAACAAATCGTGGATTTAACCGTACCTTTGTTGACTGATGATGCAAAAAATGATATCATTGAGTTAATAGAACAACCTATGGACCCGAGTGGTCGTGGGTGGCAAAATCTAATTAAAATGATGCATGAAGATGGGTTATTTCAATTTTTACCAAGAAAAGATGACGGATGGACGGAGTTCTTCACTCCATTTCTGAAGTTAGCGAGAAACGAAAAACAAAAATTTAGTAATACAAACAAAAGAAGAAGAAAATGAAACAAACAAAAGACGACAATTCAACAAAGTTTGAATTCCTACTGAGATTAAATGATAATATTGTATGTCAAAGGTATTTTAATGTGAAGGGTCACAACCCTAAAATGATTAAATCTTTGGATTTACATGAAGAATTGGCTAGCGTTGTTGGGGAAATCCAACTCCAATTAATTGAGAAAACTCATAATTATATGTCAGAAAATGTCTCACAATATTATAGTGGACGTGAAGATGAGGGTGAGATTGGGAATACGGATTTTTTCACTATTACGATACTTAAAGACGAAAAAACTTTAATTACTCGTTATTTTGAAGCTCACATCTACCCACCTAAGGTTAGATTTACGGTGGACATTAGACCGTCGTTGAGAAGAATTTTAAAAGGATTCACTGACGTATTGTCAGGTAGAAATCCTACTACAAACTACTTAACTCAAGCTCTTTAATAGTATTTATTTCTTACAGGCAAGTAAAACAAAAACATAATTATGAAGGATAAAAATTTCGGGTACCTAGGACATACATTCCAGATATCATTGTTGAATCTCTTAGTTGAAGATAAGAGATTTGCGACGACAATTATCGATGTAGTTGACCCAAGGTACTTTGATAATCAGTATTTTAAGTTAGTTGCTCAGATGATTAAAGAGTACCATAAAAAGTACGAAACATCCCCATCATATGAGGCTTTAGAACAAATAGCTAGATTAGAGGTAACACAGGAAATGGCTCAAAGAAATATCATGGATATGATAATTCAGATTAAGTCACATGAGGTATTAGATACTCTATTCACACAAGAAAAGGCTACTAAGTTCTGTAAGCAACAAGAGTTGGGTAAGGCAATGGTCAAGGTTAAAGAAATCATGGATAAAGGTGATTTTGAAAACTACGAGAAGGCGGAACAATACATTAGAGAGGCGTTACAGGTAGGTGAAAAGGATTTAGGGACACAGGATGTTTTTGACCATTTGGCTACCGTATTAGAAGATGACTACCGTCACCCAATTCCAATGGGGATTGACGGAATCGATAACTTACTGAATGGTGGGTTAGCGAAGGGAGAGTTAGGGGTAATACTAGCACCTACAGGTGTTGGTAAGACAACGGTACTAACTAAAATTGCGAATACCGCATATAATTTAGGGTATAATGTTCTTCAGATATTTTTCGAAGATAATCCTAAAATTATACAACGTAAACATTTCACGCTTTGGACTGGGATTGCTCCTAGGGATTTGTCAGAACAAAGAGATGTTGTATTTGACAAAGTGAATGAGATTAAGGCTCAGAACAAAGGAAGGTTAATTTTAAAGAAACTTCCGTCGGATACGTTAACAATCCACCAAATTAAAAACCAGGTCCGAAAGATAATTGCAGAGGGAACAAAAATCGATTTGATTGTGTTTGACTACATTGATTGTGTCGCACCTGAGAAATCATTTAGTGGTGACGAATGGAAAAGTGAAGGGTCGGTGATGAGACAATTCGAGGCTATGTGTTACGAATTTGATATTGCTGCGTGGACTGCGACTCAAGGTAACCGAGCGTCTATTTCGTCTGAAGTGGTAACTATTGACCAAATGGGTGGTTCTATTAAGAAAGCACAAATTGGTCACGTAATCATATCGATAGCGAAGTCATTACAACAAAAAGAATTGGGATTAGCTACCATCGCAATTACCAAAAGTAGATTAGGACAGGATGGTATTGTCTTTGAGAATTGTAAGTTCGATAATGAATTAATCGATATCAGTACTGAACAGACGAATACGTTCTTAGGGTTCGAAGAAAACAAAGAAGAAAAACGTAGGGATAGAGTAATCCAAGCGTTAGAACGAAGAAAACAAACATTAGATAATAAAGTATAAAAAACATTAAAATTATTATGGAGAACAACATAGAGCCAATATTAGAGGAGAATAAAAGTCGTTTCGTACTATTTCCGATAGAGCATCACGACATATGGGATTGGTATAAAAATGCGGAGTCGTCGTTTTGGACGGCAGAGGAGATAGATTTATCTGCGGACCTGAATGACTGGGACGGGTTAAATGATGGGGAACAACATTTTGTTAAAAATGTATTGGCGTTTTTCGCCGCGTCGGATGGGATTGTAAATGAAAATTTAGCGGAGAACTTCGTTAGTGAGGTACAATATACTGAGGCGAAATTCTTTTACGGATTTCAAATTATGATGGAGAATATCCATTCAGAGACATACTCATTGTTAATCGATACGTATATCAAAGACAAAGAAGAGCAAAACAAACTATTCAATGCTATTGATACGATACCGGCGGTTAAGAAAAAGGCCGAATGGGCACTTAAATGGATTGAATCTCCGTCATTCGCGGAGAGATTAGTTGCGTTTGCTGCGGTAGAAGGGATTTTCTTTTCAGGGTCATTTTGTTCGATTTTTTGGTTAAAGAAGAGAGGATTGATGCCAGGTTTAAGTTTCTCGAATGAACTTATTTCTCGTGATGAGGCATTACATTGTGATTTTGCGGTTCACCTACATAACGAACATTTAATTAACAAAGTTCCGACTGAGAGAATTAGAGAGATTTTACTTTCAGCGTTAGAGATAGAAAAAGAATTCATTTTAGAGTCGTTACCCGTATCGTTAATCGGTATGAACTCAGACTTAATGAGACAATATTTAGAGTACGTAACGGACGGTCTGTTAGTATCATTAAAATGTGGAAAAGAATTTGGGGTGGAAAACCCATTTGATTTTATGCAGAACATCGCATTACAGAATAAGACTAATTTCTTTGAGAAGAGAGTGGCGGAATATTCTAAGAGTGGTGTTGGAGATAAAGAAAGTAGTTCATTGGTAGACCCATTTGCGTTTGACGGGGATTTTTAAAAAAAGATATGAGTAATATGAAAGTAATAAAGAGAGATGGTTCTACGGACACAGTTCGTTTAGATAAAATCACACTAAGAATAAAAAAACAAACATATGGGTTAAATATGGATTATGTTGATTACAACGCAGTAGCGATTAAAGTAATCACGGGTCTATATGACGGGGTAACTACGGATGAGTTAGACAACTTAGCCTCAGAGACTGCGGCTTCGATGACTACCATTCACCCTGACTATTCAATATTGGCGGCTCGTTTATCGATAACGGCATTGTATAAGAACATTGATAAAAATTTTACGTCGGTCGCGAAAACATTATATACGTATGTGGAACCTAAGACAGGTTTACAGGCGGGTATGATTTCAGATGGGACGTATTCGGTAATTGAAAAACATGGTGATGAACTGAACAAGATGATTGTTCACGACCGTGACTTTAATTTTGATTATTTCGGGTTTAAAACTTTAGAGAAGTCTTACCTATTAAAAGTTAACGGTAACGTTGCTGAGACACCACAACACCTATATATGAGAGTTGCGGTGGGTATATGGGGTGATAATTTAGTTGAGGTTGAAAGAACGTATAATATGTTATCAACGGGAGTTATGACACACGCAACCCCAACACTATTTAATGCTGGTACTAAAAGACCTCAATTATCGTCATGTTTCCTGTTGGATGTTGACGAAGATTCTATTAGAGGAATTTATAAAACATTGGCTGACTGTGCTGCGATTTCACAATCTGCTGGTGGTATAGGAATTAACATTCATAAGATACGAGCTAAAGGGGCGTACATAAAGGGTACTAACGGTACGTCTAATGGTATTGTTCCAATGTTAAAAGTCTTTAACGAGACTGCTCGTTATGTGGACCAAGGTGGTGGTAAGAGAAAAGGGTCGATTGCGGTTTATATTGAACCATGGCATGCCGACATCTTTGACTTCTTAGAGTTAAGAAAGAATCACGGTAAAGAAGAGATGAGAGCGAGGGATTTATTCTTAGCAATGTGGACTGCGGATTTATTTATGAAGAGAGTTTCGGAAAATGGTAAGTGGACACTCTTCTCGCCTGACGAAGTTCCCGGATTGATAGACGCATATGACGACGGTGAAGATAAGAAATTCACCCTTTTATATGAGCAATATGAGTCGGAAGGTAAAGGTAGAACGATAATGGCCCGAGAGTTATGGGCTAAGATAATAGAGTCTCAGATTGAGACAGGAACGCCTTATATGTTATATAAGGACGCCGCGAATGCTAAGTCAAACCAAAAGAACTTGGGAACTATCAAGTCGTCAAACTTATGTACTGAAATATTGGAATATACCGATAAAGATGAAACTGCGGTTTGTAATTTAGCCTCGATAGCACTACCAAAAATGGTTGAAATACCTACGGGTAAGGTTCGTTCACAAAACAAAGAGTTAAGAACGTTTGATTTTGATATGTTATATGAGGTTGCGTATAGGACCACTATTAACCTTAACCAAGTGATTGATATTAATTATTACCCAACACCTGAGACTAAGAAGTCTAACTTTAGACACCGTCCAATAGGTATAGGTATTCAAGGGTTAGCTGACGTATTTGCAATGTTAGGGTTACCGTTCGAATCTGAGGGGGCGAGTCAACTAAATAAAGAAATATTTGAAACAATATACTTTGCTGGTGTGGTAGCATCCAATGATATGGCAAAAAAACACGGACATTACGAGACCTTTAGAGGTTCTCCGATGTCTGAAGGTAAATTTCAGTTTGATATGTGGGGTGTTTCGGCAGACCAACTATCAGGACGATGGGATTGGGAAACACTAAGAGGTGAAGTAGTGGAACACGGGGTTAGAAACTCATTATTATTAGCCCCAATGCCGACGGCATCTACTGCTCAGATATTGGGTAATAACGAATGTTTTGAACCATTTACCGCTAATATATATAAGAGAAATACTTTGTCTGGTGAGTTTGTAATAATTAATAAGCACTTAATCCAAGATTTAGTTGCTTTGGGTGTGTGGAATGAAAATGTTAGATTACAGATGTTTGCGGGTAACGGTTCGGTACAACACATTAATGAAATACCTCAAGAGGTTAAGGATAGATATAAGACGGTATGGGAATTATCCCAAAGAGGACTTATTGATATGGCGGCTGATAGGGGGATATTTATTGACCAATCACAATCAATGAATTTATTTATGGAGGATGTAAACGCGGCTAAGTTGACTGCGGCTCATATGCATGGATGGAAAAAGGGATTAAAGACGGGTATGTATTACCTTAGAACAAGGCCAAAAACAGAAGCACTTAAAGGGTTAGGTATCGATATGACTAAAATCAAAGAGATTCCAAAGGAAGAGGTAAAGATTGTGTCGGCACTGCCGGAGCAAATTACGATTAAAACTGATGAACAATTATTAAAGGATATGGTGTGTTCACTGGATAATCCTGATGATTGTGAGGCTTGTGGGTCATAAAATGATAATAATATAATGTAAGGGGATGTGAAAACATTCCCTTTTTTTATTAAAACTATTTAAAAACCTAAAAAAAGAGTTAGTTTAATATTTATATAGAAACAGTAAATAATGGCAGACGCATTTAATTTTGGGATTAACTTTCCATTTACCGAATCTAAGGACGGAAAGTACTTAGACCTTACCTCGACTAGTGGTGATGAAGTTAGAGCGTCATTAATACATTTATTATTGACACGAAAAGGTAGTAGGTATTATTTACCATCGTTTGGAACAAAATTATATGAGTATCTTTTTGAGCCAATGGACCAATCGACATTTACTAAAATGCAGACTGAGGTTACTGAGTCGGTTAGGGAATTCTTACCGAACGTAACTATAAATAAAATAGAGGTAACTCCGTACTTAGATACTGAGGAATCGCCTGGGGAATATGTTACTGGGTTGGACGAAAGACTTTATAGGTCGGCTGCCGATGGTACGGAAGAGTATACAGTAAAACTAAGGATTGACTATTCAAGTAATTATGGTCAGTTCAAACAAAGGGATTATGTTATAATTAATTTATAAAATGGCAGAAAGAATATCATACACAGAAAGAGACTTTTTAGGGTTAAGAAATGAGTTAGTTAACTTAACTAAAGAGTATTATCCTGATTTAATTCAGAACTATAACGATGCGTCTTTATACTCAGTATTTTTAGACATGAATGCCGCTATCGGGGATAACTTACATTATCATATTGATAGAACGATGCAGGAGACGGTATTGGATTTTGCTCAGCAAAAACAGTCGATATATAATATTGCCAGAACGTATGGTTTAAAATTACCTGGAAAGAGACCATCGGTTTCTTTAGTTGATTTTACTATTACGGTACCGGTTTCGGGGGATAAGGAAGATGCTAGGTATTTGGGGTTACTTTCACGAGGAGCTCAAATAACGGGTGGTGGTGAGATATTTGAAACTGTTTACGATATTGATTTCTCTTCTCCATATGACCTTAAGGGTAATCCAAATAGAACTAAAATTCCGATTATAGATGCGAGTGGTAATATCACGGCATACAATATGACGAAAAGAGAGGTTGTTGTTAATGGAGTTACTAAGGTTTTTAAAAAAGTTATTAGACCAACGGATGTTAAACCATTCGCGAAGATATATTTACCTGACAATGATGTTTTGGGTATTGTTGGGGTAATTGAAAAACAAGGGACTACGTTCACTGCGATTCCATCGGATTCTGACTTCTTATCGTCAAAGACTAAGTGGGAGGAAGTTAAGAGTTTATCTCAGGACAGAGTTTTTGTACCTGACTATACATCACCTTCAGACCAACCAGGTTTAGTTAGGGGAAAATATAAGACTGTTAATCGAAGATTCATTAATGAGTTCACACCTGAAGGGTTTTCATTTTTAACCTTTGGTGGTGGTAATACATCCGCTCAGGACCAATTTGACACATTTGTTGATTTAGATGGCAATTATGACCTATTGGATTTCACGAATAACCTATCATTAGGTAGGTCACTTAAACCAAACACGACACTTTTCATTAAGTATCGAATAGGTGGTGGTATCACATCGAATGTTGGTGTTGGATTATTGTCAGGGTTAGGTGATTATGACTTAACGATGACGGGACCGTCACAAACAGTAAATACGAAAGTAATTAACTCTCTAAGAGGTGCGAATGTAACTGCCGCTATTGGTGGTGCCGACAAACCTTCGTTGGAAGAAGTTAGAAATATGGTAGCGTTTAACTTTGCGGCTCAAGAGAGAGCGGTAACACTTAATGATTACCGAATATTAATTAAGACCATGCCAGCAAAATACGGGGCACCTTCAAAGGTTACCGTATATGAGGAGGACAATAAGATACGTATTAACCTACTTTCTTATGATTCTAATGGTAACTTAACCTCTAAGGTCTCAAATGTCCTTAGACAGAACATTGCTGAATACCTTTCGGAATTTAGAATGATAAATGATTATATCGAAACTGAGGTTGCAGAAATCATCGACTTAGGTATTGAAATTGATGTTATATTGGATAAGAAAGTAAATCAAACGGAAATCATCTCTAAGATAATCACGGAGGTTACTGACTTTATGGATATTGATGGGAGAGACTTAGGTGAGCATTTATTTGCAGGTGAACTAAGACAATTAATTAATTCACAATCGGGAGTTGTTAACATTACGGATTTACGTATGGTTAATAAGACTAGTGAGGGATATTCGGATAGTAAAACGGCACAATCATATGTGGATGAAGATACTCAACAGATTAGGTTATCGGACGAGACTCTATATATGAGAAGTAACCAAATTTATCAAATCAGATTCCCTAAGAAGGATATTGTAGTTAGAGTTAAAACACTTTCAGCTCCAATCGTTGGATAATCTTTACTAAGTACATAGATTTACTATTTTTCTAAAGAGAAAATACGCCAAACAGTATTTATTTAAAAGAAGAATTATGTCAAAATCAATTAGAATACGAACGGAACCCGGTGTCGATACAAACATAAAGGTTAATATCGAGCAGGATTTCGATACTTTAGACATTTTATCTCTTAAGATGACTCAGACTGAAGCCTACACTAGTTTATGTGCGGATTTCGGAGTGGTTGTGGGTAGAGTTTTTACCAACGGAGGGTATGGTATCCCAAATGCAAGAGTTTCTATTTTTGTACCAATTGAGGACTTAGACGAGGACAATCCAGTTATTAATGAGATTTATCCTTATAAGACAATATCGTCTCGTAATGAGGAAGGATATCGATATAACCTACTACCAAAAACAAAACAACATTCAGGGCACACACCAACAGGTACTTTCCCCTCTAAATTAGAGGTTCTTACGGAAGACCGTGTATTGGAAGTGTATGAAAAATATTACAAATATAGTGCGAAGACTAATGACTCAGGTGACTTTATGTTATTTGGGGTTCCATTAGGTTCCCACACATTACATTACGACTTAGATTTATCTGATATTGGTTCGCAATCTTTAGTTCCTTACGATTTCGTATATGAAGGGGTGTCTCCTGAAAAATTCGAAAATGCGTATACGTTTATGTCGTCCGATAATTTAGATGGATTACCACAGGTGGTATCTACACAAAAAACTATTAATGTTGAGCCTTTTTGGGGTAACCCAGAATTGTGTCAAATAGGTATTACTCGTTCAGATTTCGATTTGAAGGAGAGAGGAGTGAGGATTGACCCATACTCGATAATGATGGGTGGAACGTTTACCGATTCAGGTAAAGACGCGATTACCGTTCGATGTAATGTCGATAATCAAATGGGAGAGAAATGTAGGTTGACGACATTTAAGGGGGATATTGAGAGTATTCGATTTTCAGGTGAATATGAAACTAATGATGAAGGTAAGGTTGACCTGTCTAGACCAATTTTAGAGTCGTTAAAAATTGACTCCCAAATTGACGAGAATGGGGTATTCTTTTATAGAGTACCGATGAACCTAAAATACATCACTACCGACGAATTTGGGTATATCGTGGAGTCTAAAGACCCCGATATTGGAATACCAACACAAGGGAATTATAGGTTTAGGTTTAGTCTTAACGAGGACACTGGAGCTAAAAACTCCTTTACTGGTAAATATTTGGTACCGAATGTTAGGGAGTACCACATTAATGACGGGGAGTTTTTTGGTAATTATAATACTATAGACTCTAAATCATATGCGTTCTCAACGGTATTGGACGATTATCCAACGCAGGCACATTCGGAAATATCGGGGACTAGTCAAAGTGCATTGAACAATGGACAGGCTGGGGTACCTCAGGACTATTTTTATCAGTTTAGGTATTCTAGGGTGTATAGTGCATCTAGTTTTTTAAATCGTTATGAGAAGAAATCATGGTTGGAACGTACATTTAATTTTTTGGTTAGGGATAGAAATGAATCGTTTATAGGGATAAAGGAGATATGGCCATCTGAGAAAGACGATTGTGCGACTACAAATAATTACTTCCCAATTAATGACGCAGTTAGGAATCATAGGTTTAATTTTTTCATATTAACAATAATAAGTTTTATTGAGTATATTGGACTAAGAATCCAACTTTTCTTTAAGGAAATAACCACGCAGATTCTTTTTGCAATCGCCGATATATTATCAAATACGGGGGTGTCAAACAAGGCGGCGGCTAAGATGTTTAGAAGAGCCAAGGAGTTCCAATTTCGTAATATTTTTAAGTTACAATTAATAACCTACCCTGATTGTTATGATTGTGAGGAGGATAACGAGGAAAATGAGACCGAAACTAATGTGGTTGCGATGTCTCAATTAGAGATAGACGATTTCGCCAATAATAACTCACCAATTTTTGTGGATAAAATTTTCTTAGAGAAATATATGGTTGCGAGTGATAATTGTGCTGAGTATGTAATTACTAATAATACTGGGTCTCAGATTTCGGTATCATATAATGATTGTGGTGGGGTGTTAACCGTACTTACCATTAATAGTGGTAGTACGAACGGCTCGGTCAAAGGTGAGGAAAATCAGACCAGTACGTTCCAGTCGGCATCATTAACGGTTGATAGTAGTACGGTTTTAAATGACGCGTCGTCCTTTAACCCTGACGATGATTTATACATACCAAGTAATGTAATTGCGGTCCCAACGGGAACTAACACACCAAATAATGGGTCTAATTTATTTATGACGTATATTATTGGGATTGATGTTTTAGGTTCAGGGATACAATATTTTGGTGGGGGTATAGGTCAACAATATGATATAATATATGATGAGGATACTACGACGTGGAAATTAAGTGGGGTTTATGGGTTAATAAATCAGGGGATAAGTTCGGCGTTTAACACTCCGTTGGATTCAACACAAAATGGTACGTGTCACATAAATCAAGGTGAGATAAAGATAAAGGAAATTTATAAAGTGGCCGACATTCTAATTGAGGATGTAATTTTTACTGAGGTTGAAAGTGGTTGTTCGAAGTATGATTTTATTATTGAGGATGAAGCTGGCCGAAACGGAGACATGAAATTACGACCATTTGAGGGTCCACTACAAGAAAAAAACGGGAATCCATTATTGACATATGCCAGTGCTAGGGATTATTTATTATCTAACCAGCCGATGTCTGGTCTTCCGTGGAATGTAGGTTACCAAACGTGGGCTCAATACAAATTAACTACTTCAGATGAATATACGAACAAGATAACCGGTGAAGGTGAGGGGGAGTGTGATGATAGACCGGAGTATAATGTTCTTGCGGTGGTTTCGGAACACAATAAAAGATTCACGTCGTCGATAAACAGTAATGATTTTAAAAATAATACACCACACTGTATAATTAATGGTAGATATTATGGTGAGGTAAAGAAGAAGGGTCCTTACTATACAGATAATAGTTTAACAAAAGATGGTACGTTATCTGGGTTTTCAGAGTTTAGAGATGGGGTTTTTACTATCGTCCCATTGGCAGGTAGAAATGGTGAGTTATTAAACACATATAGAAGACGAAAACTTTTTGGGAAGTTAATGTGTGGTGGTGTAATATCATACACGTTTTCAAACTCGTGGATAAACGGAGCTTTATATTTTTTCCAGTTCGTTAAAAAGGGGGGTAATAAATGGTGTAAAGATTGTCTATATAAGAAAGTTGACGAGACAGGGACACATTACTACTATAGGTCCACGCCATATTCTGAGGACTTTAAAGAAGGTGAAACACAATACAACTACACTAATGATGGAAGTGAGATAGGGGTTAATAGTGAATTAACTGACGAATACGATAATAAGAGAAGTGGGTTTCATGGGGTGAGGAAAATCTTCAATACTAATGGTATGTCTGGACTTCAGGGGTCTCAGGTGGAAATCAATTTCCCGACTAAGGTCGTGGATTTAGGTCCTAGAAATACGTGGTTAAATGAAATCACTACGGACGCTGAGTTAGACCCAAACTGTTCGATTTCTAGAAGTATCGGTTCAACCTCATATAAGGGGGTTGACGATTTAATGGAGTATATTATACAATCTAAAGAAATTAAGGAGAGGGGTAGGTTAGATGTACAGGATTTATTTGATTCTCGAAAGGGTAGTATTGATGGGGATATCGCGCAATTACTTAATTTTAATACTCAAACGGGTATTTACCCATTTGAAAATGAGGAATTAGATTCTCCTTATATGTCACTTTATTCAAGTACTTTCGACAGTAAAGGACCTATAGGATTGAAGTTTTTCTACTCTGAAGATGACCCAGATACTGTAGAGTTAGAGCAGTCAGGTGTTTTGGTTAGGTCGTGTTTAAACGAACCGGGTAGGTTAGGTGATACATCTCAAAGAGTACCATATTTTATGTGGAATACAAAGGGTCATGGTTTTGGGGAGTTTCCTACTTGGGGAACTGATAATGGGAGTGATTATGGTGAGAAGCAAGATTATATGAGGAGTATGGTCTTCAATCAAAGAATACAACAATTCAAGGCGAATCTGAATGAAGATTTAAATTATGATACGTCGGATAATGAGTATTTTAAGCCGTACCTATTACCGCCAATTGTTGACTGTATCGAGATTGATGCGGTAAAATTAAAGGCAAATGATAATTACAAAGAATATACGGTGGATGGGGAACCAACCCACATAATGGAGATTGGGGTACCATTTCACTACCATTTAGGGTTGAGAAAAGGTAAGACCTCTTACGATAAATTTGTTGAAAATTACGGACCAAAATAATATGTGGATAAAAGACATCTTTAGTAGAAGAACCCCGAGTCATTTGATTATGTATTTTTTATATAAGAATGAGGAAAAAAAATTATACAAATTTTTATCCAAAATCACTCATAGTATTATTGGTTCTACGAGCGACATTGACGGGATAGTTAATAAGGTTAGACTTTTCATTAGGGATAATGAGGGATTAAAACTTAAACAAATAAATCTAACTAGTTATGGTACCGGGTATAATTTAATTGAGGGGTTAACTAAGGAGGAAACTATTAGGGTGTTAGATGAGTTAATGCCGATAATGACAAAAGATACGAATATTATGTTTACCACCTGTTATAGTGGTACGACACTCAGTAAGATTACGGAATTATCTGAACATTATAGTGGGATGGCTATTTATGGTATGAAAAGTAATTATGGGTTAACTGCTAAAATGAATAGATGTTCATGTAAAAAGGGGGGGTATAGTCAAGCGACGATTAAGGATATACCAGAAAGTAAGTATGGGTTATCACACGATGAGGTGATGGTGGTAAATACGATTAGGAGAGATGAGAACGAATTAATAAATTGGGAAAGGTGTGGGATGTCATACGTCTATAATGAAAAAATGATGAGTGAGGGGATTTGTGAAGAAACCCCACAACCATATACACTAATGAGGTCAATAATTAATTACATATTCAATATACGATAATGTCAGATAAAAAAATAATATTACCCCAACTGAGGTTTAAGGGGTCAGAAGAAACCGATTTAAACCTTAAGATTGAGTTAGGTCAGGATTCTAGACATATTGTCGAAGGGGATAGGACGGTCCTATTAGACCAATCGGAACAATACGACCGAGAGAGACAGAAATCCGAGAAGTATCGTTTAACAGGGGTTATTAGACCCATTTTTAAGAATTTAACAGACATAACCACTAATAACATTGACATATTATCTGAGATGTTTTTTAATAGTGGTAAGATTGATGGGATTATAAATGATACCAACGCAAATACCCCGGCAGACTTGAATTTGAGTCAAATGGTTGGAAAACTTTCATATGACGAATTTGACTTCATCCGAAAAGATTATGTAGGGAGTAATGACCCTAATAGTTTTGGGTTATATAATAATGGGAGTGGATTTGGACCTGTCAACGCAGATAAGATAAATTGGAATGCGTACCTAACGTATCCTTTTAGTAAGTCAACTACAAATCTAACCGTTAATTCGGTTGAAATGGACGGGTTTCTAAATTTCAACTTAGGGAGTGGGTTACCAATTAAACTTATGACATCAATAAGTGTTTCGAACCCATATTATGAGTTCTACTCACCATTTAATCATGGATTAACTAGTGAAAGTTTCGTCAGTATTGGTGGGAATGTTTATTCCGTAGATTTTACCGGAAATGAAAAGTATCGGTCAGACAATAATTATTTTTCTATCAGTGGTGGTCAAATAGTTAGTGGTGTTACGTTTACAGAGGGGGATGTTACAACATTTAAAAGGGTTGTTGAAAAAAACAATGAGATAGAATCAACTTCAGAGTATTATATATTACAACATAAGGTGTTAAGAACTCCGAAAAATTTTACATTATCTAAAAATGCGTTTGAATCTTCAATTTTTGAGGATGAGAGGAAGTTACCTAAGTATTTTGTTAGTAATGACATTAATCATGATAACTACGGTGTCCCTTCGTTTAATAATGACGGTAAGGTGGTGACGCAAGAGTTAGGGGATACGTATTTAGCGATATTAGATGATGAGATTGATGTTGATGGATTAGAGGACCATTTAAATCGACCAATTAGTAAGTTATATTTCACGACACTATTTAAGAATAGTATGGGTATGTTCGGTAAACAACGTTTTGGGTTTAAAGAACAAATAGGTCTCGGGTCGGAAGAGTATATTATGGATATTGATGGTGGTCTGTATGTCGTTGGAGATGATGGGGTAGTGACTAAAGATTTTGAGGTCGGAGATGTGATTGATGGTGGAATATATGAGTATAACCCATACGATTTGGTTGACCGAGAGGTATCGATTCGTAAAAATAGGTTGGAATATAATTCAGATTTGTTTATGATAGACGAGGGTCCTAATTATTCTTATGATGTACATCACGAATATAAGTTAAGAGAATTTTCTGACTATATTGAGGAGAGTGATACGAGTAATATCTATAACTTACCGAAATATGCGAACTACATAGAGAAGGAGAAAATATGGATATGGAGAGATTTATGGGGTAAAGGATACGTTAACCCTCAGGGGTTAGGTGTTGACAATCCATTCATTAATGGGTGTCATTATTTGAACAAACAGATTAATTTATATATTAAGCCGGATACTATTGACGGTATCACAAATAACAGGGTAACTGACAATAGGGTTGACCCATTTTTAATTGATTATTGTGGGTAAAATTAAAATAAGAAAAGGAGAGACGTTAAACATACCAATTGAGTTAAGTCAACAATTTGACATTACAGGTCAGGAAGATTTAATCGAAAAGTATGAGGATGATGTAATGCAAGAAATCATAAACCCGATTAAGGATTATGAGGTTGCTAAGTTCATACACGAACCAAATGAGTATGGAATGAATAACCTTTATATGGTTATGACATTTAAGAATGGTGAGAATTCGTGGATTGATGAATACGAACCTCAGGGGTTTACCGAAATGGAATTATTCTCATTCACTAAAAATGTGAAGAATAGTTTCTTTAAGTTGGACTTCTATGACACGCCAAATAGAGAACAACAAAAACAACAATTTACTAAAATAATACCAATGTATTTATCAAACCTTGCGGTGTATGATAAAGATATGGACGGAATTGCGGATTACGAGGATGGTGATGTTGATGGGGTAAATATGGAGGGTACTGTTAGTGGGGACACTCAGGCCGACATTATTAATTTATCGAATAGACTTAGTAGTATTATCACGCAAAGCACTGTAGGTTCATATATAGTACCAAACTTTTTCTCGAACATTTTCAAAAATAATGAGATTTCGGATATGTTTATTTTTAAGGATACTGACACTAAAAACGTAAACGAATTTTATTTTACGTGTCGTTTTTATAATGCGAAGGATGGTAATGTGGTTAGAATGTTAAACGACCCTAAAGAAGACGGTGGGGTGAACCCTAGAGAGGACTTTTACTATAAAATGGTTATAAACCGGGAAGATAGGACATATATTATTTTAACTCACAATGATGATTCGAATGTTTATACTGATAGAGTCGGACATAGTAGTGAGAATGGGCCGATACCGTTAATATTTTTTGAACAATAATGAAGAGAGTAATTAAAAAATTAGAAACAGGTGACCATACGTTCCCAATCGTCTTAGAACAGACGGTGGATAATGTGGGATTATATACACCGACAGACGGAGGGATAGGACAATTAGATACTATTTGTAATTTTGTCTTACTAACCAACGCGTTAAATACTACGGTAATACTTAAGGATGGTATGAATACCGATAAATATTCTTTCTTAAAAGGACTTACATATGTAATCTATTGGGGTGATGGGAATAGTGAGACGTTTAGTGTTGATGGGATATCCCACACACATACTTATGATGTTTCGGACACTACATTACCGATTGAGGTAACCATGTTATTTACTACTCCGTGGGGTAACCATAGAGAGGTAAAGACAATTAACATTCCGTCAACGGATACGGTAATATTTAATCCGGCGATTAGAACCCCCGAGTTTTTAGGTTATGATACTAACGTTGTCACATACATTAACACTTCAGGTGTTATTATTTGTAATGGGGTTCAGAGTAGATTAACTGAGATGAAAAAATATGGGACTTTTACATATACGACGAACATAACTGATTCTGAGGGTATGCTAGGAATCAAAGGAATATCTGAGATAACCGGGTCAATTATTACATACTTTATTGATAGAATTAAATATATGGATGATAGCGATACTGGTAATACGACCATTAGTTTATACCCTGAGTTATTCACTAATGGTGATATATTTAATGGGGTTGAATATATTAATGAGATGTTAAATATTGAGATGGAACCTGTAGTACATCAAGAAGTTTTTCATGGGATAACTGGTGACATTGAAATACAATCGGATATCTTTATAGAGAGAGGTAAACAAGCTCCCTTCGAGTTTTACTATAAAATGGGGGAAATTTCCAATATGAAAGAGTTGGAACAAAACGGAAACAAGTTTTTTACTATCAACAATGATGATGATTTTAAACTATAAAATGACATAAACACTATTTATTAATATAATTAAAACAAATGGCTACAGGTAACTACGGAATAAAAAGACCAGCGGATGTTTCACCTTCGGATGTTGAAGTGTTTTTACACTACACTGAAAATAGGGATGCGACTAACGTGCCCGTTTTTAAGAAATTAAACTCAGGGGACATACTTTCACCTGTATTTCATAATTCGGAGACTGGGGGGACCTCAGGTACTGAATTATTAGGTGGTATGTATAATTTAACACTACAAAGTGATGAGTTTACGGACTTAGGGGTATATAACCTTTATTTAAGACCTAAACAGGTCAGAACCACAATTGTTGATTGTGGAGTATTACTAACATTACCTAATGTGAAAGGATTAATATTTGATATTTCAAATGTTGATGCTGAGGACAGGAGTAAGTTCGTAAATAATGGGTTAGTTGGTCACAGAATTGAGTATTTAGACTCTAATGGGGCGAAAGTTAGTAACTTTTTCAGGATAATCACTAGTAGTTTTTACTGTGAACCTATAGTTGCTAATCTAACAAATACAAATCAAAAATCATTAAGATATAGATATACGTCAAACCCGACTAGTTTATTGTTCTGTACTGTCACGCCGAGTTCGGCTCCGACTAATAATATAACTGCAATACCATTTATAGGGGAACCTAATCAGAATGTTGTTATCAGTAATACGTACTTCAATCCGCTACATATGGAGGTTGAAATGGTAGAGCACGATAATCAAACATTGGCATACGCTCTTTATGGGAACCAAACTAAGTCTATGGAGGACGGTATATATACTATTTACGATAAAGATAAGAACATATTTAAGCAATATAACTTATTCGAAATACGTGACGAAATTAATAATAAACTATACGAGGTACGTGAGGATAGAATTGATAATATCGATACTACCAAAGGGTTCGATGATATCACAGAATAATGGCAAAAAAGTATAGATTCCCAGGTAATGGAGAAGGGACGTTTTCCGATGGATTGGTAGGTAATCAAAGTACCTCCAATAATGAATTCACGCAAAACAATTTCTCAACAGAAGGGACCCCTATACAAAGAGATACTAAAACTTTCACTACCGAAGAATTTTCAAAACCTATAAGTTTAGAGGATTTAACTTCAGAGGTAAGTTTAGAGAAAATAAAAAAATCATTCGACCAATCATTAAAAATTAAATTCAATACCGAAAAGGGTGCTAAGGATTTATTTGGTTCTTCATTTTTAAGAGCTAAGGTTGCGGTTGATAATATAGGTAAGTCTTTCCCAGCGTCGTTAAGGGTTTTTAAGACGACATTAAGTGCTCAAACGGTAAATACTGCGTATGACATAACTTACGATGGTAAGTATGATGAGACTACGTTCTACGTTACGAATAGTGCAATTAGAAATCCGCTCGGAATTGAATATTCAAAGACGGGGGGTAAAATATTCGACGAGTCTTATGATTCGGACAGAAATTACTCAGAGAATTATAGAAAATATGTTTTGGTTTATGGGGGTAAGGAGTACCCAATCCTAAAATCAGCATTACCTAAAATGATTTATAGTGGTCCGTTAAGGGTTACGGTTAAAGGGAAACCATTTGATGTTACACAAACAACAGACGAATTCTATATTTCATTAAATAATTTACTATCGGAACAAAAGTTCCAAGAAATGGATGATTTTGAACAATTCCTTTTAAATAGGGATTCGGTTCCATTATATAAGTCATCGTTTAAGACGCCAAAGGAGACCTCTGAAGGGAAATTATATTTCGGAGATGAGGATGTTATATGGCCGGTTTCGGATAACTTAAATATAGATGTTACGTCAACATTGTTTGAAACGTACTTAGATAAATTATTCTCACTATGTGAGGTAATTGATAACTACAAATCTAATTTAATTGCTAGGTTTTTGACGACTGCGTCATTAACAGAGTTCGATACTGAGGACCAAAGAACTAAGAAAGTATTCCAATTATATGGTAGGTTTTTCGATGATGTTAAAAAATTCATCGATAATATTGCTTATATGAATAATGTTACTTATGATAAGATTAATAACGTACCGGATTTATTATTAAAGAATTTGGCTGGGTTGTTAGGTATGGATGTAATTACGTCTATTACTGAGAAAAACATAGAGGAACATTTATATAAAAAGAAGGATAGTCAGTACGATGGAATTTCTAAAGGGTTAACCCCCTTTGAGACTGATATTGAGGTATATAGACGGATAGTTTTAAACGCATCATATCTATATAAATCAAAAGGGACACGTAAACCATTAAGGTTTTTATTAAACTTTATTGGTGCTCCTGAATCGTTTATTGAGATTAATGAGTACATCTATAAGGTTACTAATAGAATCGATAATGACGTATTTGAGGAGAAGCTAAAGAAAGTTATTGACGGTGAGTGGTTTGACGAACAAGTCTATGCCCTTATGGAATATACGATGATTAACGACACCAGTGATAATATTAATGTTACGTATCGTGATGTTAATGGGGTGTTGGAGAGCATTATTATGGTACCGTTTAACGGACCTCAGGGTGTACAACCATTGGTTGTGGAATCTATAGAGATACCAACAGGAGGGGAAATAACATTCCAATTACCAAATAATGTTACGTGCTTACCACAGGAGTCGAAATTCATTAGATTTGTGGTAATCGAGACTTCGATGGACGCTGACGGATTCAATATGGATGACTACCCTGTGCAACAGGTTGGTGATACTAATATGACAACTCCAAAGAGACCGACGATTGGCAATGATTATTTTTTCCAACAAGGTGCTGGGTGGTATAAAAGGACTGACGAACATACATCACTATCGGTGTTGGATGAGGGTAGGTCAGACTTAATATCGACACCTAAAATAATAAAGACAAAATTTGAAGATTTCACTTATGGTGAGAAGTACTTCAATAGATATAGACAATTTCCTAATTTTACGGATGGGTGGGAATTAAAAACGGAGATTGATAATAAAAAATCCACTCCTGGCACGGATGCGTTTATTTTGAATAGAAAGAACGTTGACGTATTTTTAAACCCAGGTCAGGCGGTATTATATGACTTCGTAAGGACATATAATCAACATAACCTAACATATAATGGGGTATTATTAAATAACTTAACATTTGCTCAGTTTGTGGAGTATGGTTATATGAATGGTATTGAAGTGGGTGAGGGTAAGTATGGTAAGAAATACTTTAATCTAATTGAAACGTTTAAATCTTACTACGAAAGTGGTTTAGGTAAGGCGTACGACTATGAAAAGACATTCTCATATCTGGAGAAAATTAACCCATATTGGATTAAATTAGTTGAGCAGTTTATACCTGCGACTACGATATGGTTGACGGGTGAGAAAATTGAAAACCACAACCTACATAGACCAAAATACAATTGGGAGGAGCCGTGTAGAAACGATGTGACTGTTTTGGATTTAAGTAAACAACCGTCTTTTCGTGATATGTTAATTGACGCGCTCACAAAATATAAAAACATACCTGATTGTTATGAAAGACTTTATAAATATGGTAATTGGTATCTACAGATAAAAATTAACGGTAAGGAGTATACGATAAATAATGACGGATGGGACCACTTCTTCACATCGACGGAATCCACGATTGGTGGTTCATGTAATGATGGTAAGGGAGGTATAGGTACGGTTGAAACGTGTAACAACTTTAACAATCCAATCTATATGTTATGTAACTTTGAGGAGTTCATAACCTGTCACCCACAGAAATGTGATGATTTTATAAAATTATTGATTCAATACTTTAATAGTATTTCTGAGCAAATATATGTTGACGATATATTACCTCAATTAGATGGTGATGAATGTGCGTGGTGTTGCGATGACGACATTTCAATTGGTGGTTTTAATATGACTACTACTCCAAATAGTGGGAGTGTCGGTAGGGCTTTTGAAATTGAAGGTTATAAAGACGGAGAAGATTGTATGGACTGTGAGGGTCAGATTAAAATAATCTCAAACAGTCATTGTGGTATTTGTTTTGAAATAGATACGATTGAAATTGGGGTGAAAGTACTAATAAATGAAGGGGAGGATAATTGTACTCACGAGTGTTTTGTTTTAGACCCAACACCATTTAGTATTGACCTAAATAGGTTTGGTGGGATTGTTTACGATGTAAACAGACCAGAACATCATTCGGACCCATTAGACCCTAGAGGTACCATATTTTTAACTCGAAAACTTGAAGTTACAGGTTGTGATGACATTGACCGTGTTTTTTATGGGACCTATAGTTACGTTCCACTTATGGACTCGTTCGATAGATTCCCAGTGTATAAGCACGACGTTGAGGACATTTATATATCTGCGTATCCGAATACTCCTGATGGTGTTGATGGTTCGTTCATAATAACTCAAGGACCAAAAGGTCAGACAACAGAGAATTACGGGGAATTAAACGACGTAAACATCTTAGATTTTGAGAACATATTCAAATTTCAAGGTAGTTGGGCGATAGATAGAGACATTAAAGTATTGGACATTGAGTCTGATGTGGATGTTGTAAGACACCAGTACTCTACGGGAGATGAGGTAGGTATTTGTGATAGACTAAATGATGATGGTTTTGACTACATCAAATTATATCTTCATGGGGGAACATATGAATCGCAAGGTGGTGAAGTATTACCTTATGAGGTTGAGTTCGACTGTAAGGTAATTATATCTAAGGGTGAGGAAATAACTTACGACGAAAAAGAAGATGTTTTCATTATAAAAATAAGGTCAGGGTCTAATAAGTTAATTCACGCATATGACCAATCGGGGGCTCCGATACATATTGACATAAAGGAGAGAATCGATTTATTGGTAGGTCTCGACTTCGAGAGTGAAAGATGGGGAATATATGGTTCTGACGGAACATATAGTAATTATGGGTCGTGTTTATCTCACGGTAACTATGGTAGTTATGGGGATAATGGAGAATATGGTGGATATGGTGATTATGGTAATTATAGTAACTACGGAGAATATGGGTCGTCAGGTGACGGAGGATATTTCTGTTATGGGAACGAATTCCTATATTACTCAAACATAAGTCCATATTGTATTGGACTTATCGAGTACGAAGTGAAGAGGAACTGTCAGGGGTATGAAGAAAATGTTGAGGTTTATAAAGTAGTGGATGCGGACGTTAGTCCAATATTGACTATTAGTGATATCATTATAGGTGATACGGTAAACATTGTGAACGTACAGGACGTAGTTGAGGGGGATATATTAATTTCCATACGACCATTAATTGGGGATATGAGTTATTGTGATTTCTCACAATTTTATTATGGTGATACTAGTTCGGTATGTAATTACACGGACGACGTTGTAATGAACGAGGTTAGTGAGGTCCAATGTGGTAGAATCTATAAATATGTGAACATTAATGAGGGTGCGGTGAAAATCGAATACCATCATAATGTGTTAGTATTAGAGAATAAGAGTAATACGAATTTTAATGAATTATTGTATGTGTGTAATGAAGAAGCACCTACAAAACCTATTGGTACGTTATTGGATGATAATGGTAATGTGGTCTCTTTGTTTTTTGATAATGAGTATCAGATAGTCGAGAAATTCGCGAACGATGTTCAGGTAGGGGACTATATTATCACAACTAATGAGTGTGGGGTAATTATGGTTGAGACGATAGTTTTTGATGATTATTGTAATGAAGGGTTATATGTTGGAAAGCACGTTTTAAATATGAAAGAAGAATTATTCATATGGGTAAACCCTAAAGAGGGGAAAAGAACGATATACCTTAAAAATTCGTGTGAAAATTATTGTTGTGATATTGAGTGTTTTAACCCAATAGAGTGTGATGACGATTTAGAGGTTGAGGTTTATAGACCATTAGTTTGTGTTGACGATTTAGAGTTTTGTATTAATGATTGTACCGATGATATATCGATGGATGATTTCACAACGACAACAACGACCACGAAGGAGTGTATTGATGATATATCAACGGGTGAATTTGGTAATTAAATAAGAAATAAAAAAATAAATAAAAATGGCAACAGTAACGTTTAGTAGTGTATCTAATGATGGTTGTACTCTATCGGTGGTTTTGGACGGAGTCCAAAGGTCACCAATAATAGTATATGGGATAGGTTTTCCATTTACCTTTGACCCGACCCATTACGGACAAAGTCCGGATGATATAAATGGAACCTATACATTCGACTGTAATGGTTGTGAGTATATAAGAGTAATTGATTATCACCACAACGACCACGAAGGAGTGTAATGATGATGTCTCGATTGGGAATTTTAATAATTAAATAAATAAATAAATAAAATGGCAACATTAACTTTTAATAGAGTATCTAACGATAGTTGTACTCTATCGGTACTTTTGGACGGAGTCCAAAAGTCACCAATAATGGTGGGGGTGGTTACATTCCCATACACTTTTAATCCTGAAAATCATAATTTTGGTCCTGATGATATAAATGGTACCTATACGTTCGACTGTGATGGTTGTATTTATGAAAAAGTGGTTGATAGTTACGTACCGACAACAACAACAACAACGACTAAGGGGATTGTGGTAATAGCGACAACAACGACAAGGGCTCAGAATGAGGGACCTGTTATAACATTAAATAGTGGTACTGATACATTGTCCTTTGGTTCTACGTGGTCCGATGCAGGGGCAACGGCAACAGACGATGAGGATGGTGACTTAACTAGTAATATTGTTGTAACTAATAGTAATGTTAATGGTTCAAGTGCGGGTACATACACAATAACATATACCGTAACTGATAGTGAGGGTATGTCTGATTCTGTTGATAGGACAGTTATAGTTGAATCTCAACTAATAACGACAACAACTACGAAAGCTCCAACAACGACAACTACCACAACTCAAGAGGTAACAACAACGACAACGACCGAAATAATAAGACCATTAATATATTGTATGGTATTAACGGGTGGTAGACTTACTGAATATACTTATACTGATGGAAACGGATTTACTCAAACGGTGACGTTCGAAGGTAAGGTTCAATCTAAGACGGTTTGTGCCGAAGCGGGTTCAGTAGTTGACGTTCATAATAATGGTTCGGCTCCAACATTGGGTGAGCCGTGTGTGTTATTGAATGGGGTATATTCATGTGTTGTTATGGCTACCACAACGACAACTTCTACGATTGAGGAACCATCTGTTGGGACGTGTTATAGAGTGACAGTTACTAACACGGACACGTATAGTGGTATGGAGATAAAAAGAACGTTACCAGAAATGAGTCCATCTGCGTATAGGCTCCGTGATGAGATAAATCTAAATACGTCGGATTCGCATATATATGATATTTGTAGTGAGGAAACCATAACACAAATAAGGGGTAATGGTGACATAACATGGAGACCAATCAATAGTCAGGATGGAATCACGATACAGACCATGAAAAGTAGTTGTATGGTTGATGGAAACTGTATGGAAACATTCTAATCTTATATTGGAGTAAAATAAGATTAATATTTACATTGAAGAGTGTCTGGCTATATTTATAGTGAGACACTCTTTTTTTATGATAACAATTTGTTCACAACCCGATAATATTTACTTTCACTGGCAAAATCTAATACAGTTTTATAACTTACGTAATATGGGTATATTGAAAGACCATCGAGCAATATTTTTAGTACAACCAAACCAAAGGCCAACAGACTTTATTCTAAGTTTTAAAGAATCATTTCCTCATAATGTTTTCATTTATGAGGATAATAGAGTCAAGAAGCATTATATACCTACGATTAAAATCCACGGAGTTGTTAAGTATTTAGAGGAATTTGGGGATGATACGGATTTAATGTTAATTGACTCCGACATTATATTCAGAGAGCCTATTAATTATGAGTTATTTGATAAGGATAATACCGTGTATTGTAGTGATACTAAAGGGTATTTAGGGTACCAATACCTAAAAACTAAGGGTGACGACATAATTACTGATATGACTAACTTTTGTGGGATAACCCTCCAAATGGTTATCGATAAGAATGACCAGTCAGGTGGTGCGCAACTATTTTATAAAGGAGTTAGCGGATTATTGGGGTATTTTAAGGAGATTGACGTTAAGGCTACGGAGATGTATGACTTAATGAGGTCACATAAGACTTTCAATGATTATATTCCGACGATACAAGCGTGGACGTCTGAGATGTGGTGTGTGTTGTGGTTATTATGGTCACGAAACGTGGAAACTGAGATTCATAAGGAACTTGATTTTGTATGGGCAACGGATAATCTTAGTCGATGGAATGATAGTAAAATACTACATATGGCTGGTGTTACTTCCTCACATAAGGACCTTTTCTATAAAGGGAAGTTTATTAATAAATCACCATTTAATGGGGTTTTTAACCACATTAGGGAGGACTCAATCACATTACTTTACCTCGATGAGATGAAAGAAATGATTGAAGATACGGACTTTAAAAAACTTTCGGAATTAATTAAGTAATCTTCACTTTATCGTTAAATATACTATTTTTTAATATAATTGAGTAGTATGCGAAGACGTAAAGAGAAAATGTACGACATATATGTAACCACAGGTGCAGGTAATACTGTTGGTGGTGGTTCCGATGTATGGGTAAATAATTGGTTAGAGACTATCCCTCAGGGGTTGGAGGTTAAGCCTATATTATTTATCGATAACATTAGGTTTAATGGGTTTGAAGAAGATTCCATACCGATAGAACACATATTTTATAATGAAAGACCTGATGAGGCCGAGAGGTTATTACAGGGATGTCGACGCATACATTTCCTACATAATCACTACACTAAGAGACCCCACTTATGGAAATATAGAAATAAATTTCATAGCGTTGCGGTCCATGCGTATGCTGGTGAGATAGTTAATTCCTATAAGGAGTTAGGGTTTTCTAGAGATTCAGTTCCTTTTCTGTGGAATGTTGAGTGGCAGGACGATTTGATTCGACAATGTAGAAAAAAATATTGGATAGGGTCTCAACCAGGAATGGTAAATGAAGTATTTGAGGACTGTGAAACAATTCCAAACTACTATGAGTTTGTGTGGAATGAAGAATATTTTCATAATAACGTGGTAGGTTTTGCTGCGAGGGCAGAGACTCGAAAGGCGATTCATTTCTTAGAAAACGTACAATCCAATGCGTTTACCTCATCTAAGGGTGTTGAGTTATGGGAGAAAAACACAAAAACTAAATTTAATAAAACGAAGATAATTGAGTATATGCCTAAACTAACTGAAGAGTACTATCGGAGTGAGTTATTTGGTATATTTCACGGAGCGTATGTGAAGGAACCTTTTGGGTATTCGATATTTCAATCGGTGGATGCCGGGAAAATACCCATCATTGCTAAAGATTGGTGTCCTGAATTTAATTACCCGTTCCGAGCATCTACTAAGATTGAGTTTGAGAAAATGGTAAAACAAATAAAAAGTATGTCGAAAGAAAATAGGAAATCTATATTTAACTCGGCGAAACTTTTCCTTAATAAGTTTAATAATAAGAAAGAGTGGATAAATAAAATGAAAATATATTATAATGAGTAGAAAAATAGTGGTTTCGAGATTGTGGAAGAAAAAGGGGATACAACAGTATTTCTCATTATTGCAATTATCGAAGGAGTTTTGGGATTTTGAGGTAGATGCGCATATCTTAATTGATGATGGGGAACACAAGGATGATTGGTCAGGTGAGATAGACCGACTAAGTACTCCCCATAGACCAAAATTCCCAATGAAGGTGACGTTCTATAGTATGTCAGAAATCGAAGGGTGGTATATCAGTAACGGACTACTTAGAAAGGAAGAATGTGAGAAATTAAAGAGTTTTGTTCACATATATCATATTTTACTGTATTATTACTTATTGGTTGAGAAAGGAGTTAATTACTTAGTTACTTACGATGACGATATATTCTTCAATAAGAAAGCGGCGAATAGTCTATCTGAGATTGATGGGTTAGTTGAGTCACAAACACCATTTGTCGTAAACGAAGATTTTTGTCCTATGTCAGATAAAGGGATGTTTTATAAACTATCACAACACTTCGGTAGGGATTTAACTTCTGATTATCATAATAATAATCCTAACGGTGTTGGAGCTAACGCTGGATTTATGGGGATTGATTTATATTCCATTTTCCATCCATTCATTAATAAAATGGATGTACTGTTATCGTTATTTGAATTTAAAACTGAATCGACACCAGATGAGATTATGACGTTTTCAGATAGAAGGTTATATGATACGCAGGAACAAAGTTTCCTTAGTATTATGTCACATTGTTTTAGTACTAAACCTATTTTTAGGTTGGGTAATTCATTAGGGTACTTTTTTGATACACCAATACAGGAGGCGATTAATAAGTCAAAACTAATTCACTTTACGGGTGACAGGAAATATGACCCGATTTTCCCGAAAGTGGTTATAGATTTTTTAAAAAATAACGGACACAATAATATAACGACCGAATGGTTTTATTACTAAATTAAATACGATGCTTGAACCTATTTACGATAAAGACACCCTAGAAGAGGGAATTATAGAGGCCCTAAGACATATAGATGCCTTTGACGATATAGAAACTGCGAAGGCGGTTTTACGAAGTGCGTTATCACCTAATGAGAGTTGGGCGATTAACTTATTAAATTCGACAAAGTCGGATGGGATGAAATTCCATACTACGAACGACTTCCATTTACCCTTTTATGAGAGAATGAAGAAACCAATCAATGAGAGAGTTGGGAATAGTCGATTATGTGTTGTCTATCAGGTGTGGGGTAACCACAATTATTTAAAATTTCTTTATTTGTCGATACTGTCACAAATAGTATATACGGATATGTTGGATTATGATGTTAAAGTATTTTTAAGTGAGGGGTTTATTAATGATGTGGGTTCATCACTTTTAGCCAGGTTATTACCTACCGGTTCGATAGTAAAAGTTAAGGATGGTTTAGCGTTGAAATATGGATTAACTACTCACCCACATTTGCAGAATTACGACGTTGTAAGTGTCGTGGATACAGACGCATTCTGGTATAACCCAACGGGAAAGAAGACTAATATATACGGTAAGATGTTAGCTCACTACGATAGTGGTTATGACGGTATTATTATGGCTCATGATGGTGACACTGCGGAGAGTGTATTTTGGAGTAGGAGAGAAACACTTAACAGTAACATACCTAAAGAGCATTATAAGTATTATTTTGAGAGAAATGCGAATACGAATATAGAAAAATTAGATGAATTCTTAGAAAATGAAAACTGGTACTTATCATGTTTATTTGTTTATGGTAAGAAACATTTTAAAGAACCTGACTACGCCAAATTTGCGATAACCTGTCTGTACGATGAGTTTCTATGTGATGAGACGGTATGGATGATGTGGGGTTTTGGTCACGATTATGAGGTTAATGGTATGGACGATACGGACTACCTTAATTGGGTTGGGGCGTCTGATTTTAAAGATTATTGGGAAAACAGAGACGATGAGGTCGATGAATTAAAATATATACATCCTGTTCAGGGTGACCATTGTTATGATATGGTTAACGTCGAACTATATGATGAAATCTGTGAAAAATTTAGTGAATTCACTAAAAAAGACAGTAAAAAGAGTTTAATAAGTAAATTAATAGGTCTATTAGGTTAAAAATATGAGAAGAGATAAATATAGTGTTCTTTATACTCTTCACGTTATGCCTAATGAGATTTATGAGTTAGGTCGTATAGTGGAAATTATAGAGAAGTCGACATTTAATAATCCCAACGTGGACGTCACCATCTATGTTGACTTAAATCTTTCGGATGAGTATACCAATTGGGATGAGTCGATACTAAAAAGAGACTTCATTGAGTCGATACTTAATTCTCAGATAGATAAGTCTAGAAGGAATTTAAATATAATATCTAACGTGAAGGTTACGGGTCATTGGGGTGTGAATGCTACGAGAAGAAGTGTGATACGTGAGTTTAAGGATACATTTGATTATATCTCATTTATTGATTGTGATATTATGTTCTCTGATGATGCGATGGACTATGTCTATGAGACTTTAGAGAAGGTCGAAGGGGAGTTTTTAATATTTTCGGGGATGTTACCAAAAATGTGGAACGCAAATTTCAGTGAGTTAGTGCATCCGACATATAAAGACCACGACAACAAAAACACGCATAGTAAAGTTGACCCACTAACCATTAATAGGTTTCATAAAAAACAGAAAAATAGAATTGGGTTTACTGATGAAGTGGTTATTGGGGGAGGATGGTTTAATGTATTCTCAACGACCATTTTTGATTATGTTGACATCCCGGATGAATTAGGGGTTTACGGTATTGATGACCATTGGATACAGGAGTGTTGTAAGTTCTTAAATAAGAATGGTTGGGACATTAAACAATGTTATAATACGAAATTTATTGTATTTGAGAATCACGGAAGGAAGTTTGAGTTTGACCCTAAATACCTGGTTGATAATGATAAATTAACTAAGAAATTTATGTACGAGAAAAACGCTAAGAATATGGAGAGAGAGTTGTGGGGTAAATTCGTTAAGGATACACTAAAAAAATACTTCTAAAGTATGAAATTATTTTTTACGTTCCATTCGAATGAGAATATTGAGAGGTTACACCATTTCTTTAATCACTATCGAAAGTTAGGGGTCACAAATTTCTATGCCGTTTACCATACATATGGTTCGATAGATGAATCGGTTTTGGAGTATGTGATGACCAACGCAATGGTTATTAAAATATGGGATGGAAAGTTTAACGAACACACTAAAATACGACACATTAATGAGGGAAGGTTAAAGTTTTCTAAATATGGTGAGTGGAGTTTCACTGTGGATTGTGATGAATTCATTGATATAACTACTAATCAGATTGAGGATATTATCACATCAAAAACTAATTACTGTCGATTTGGATTAATTGACAGATTTTCAGAACCACCATTAAAAGAGGTGGTGAGGGAGGTGGACATTAACGAAACATTTCCGCTATATTCGAATTTCACGCGAGAAGTATTAAAAGGGGAGACCTCTAAGATATCACTATCAACTAGAGAGGTGGTGATTGGGTTAGGTTACCATGACGTACTACAAACAGAAACACTCATTAGGTTGGTTAAACATCCGATAAATGTGTGGGTAAATCACTTTAAGTGGGTTGGTGGATTAATTGAGGAGATAGATGAAAGGATTATCAATAAGTTTGAAGTCGTTGGACCTGACGACCCATATTTGGGTGAGTGTAAGACCCTATTGGGTGCGGACTATGGGGTTATAAAAATGATTGAAAAACCACTTTCGATGAAACTACTATTCATCGTGTGGTCACAACAGAACTTCAACTTAATGAGGTTATTTTTTGAACATTACAGAGGGTTAGGGGTTACAGATTTTTATTGTATTTTCCACACTTATGGGATGGAAAATAGTGAAATATATGATTACGTTTCTGAGAACGCCACTATCGTACATCATTGGGACGAACCGTATACTACAGAGTGGGAGTGTAGATTAAAAAACCAATATAAGAGAGAGATAACTGACGATGAAAACGAGTGGTTATGGGTTGTAGATGCGGATGAGTTCGTCGAGGTATCGACTGATTTTATACGGAACGTGATTAATAGTGAGTCGAATTATGTTGATGGGTGGCTAGTTGATAGATTTTCCCCGGACGGGTTAATAGTCCCGAGTGAGGAGTGTGTTTTTATGCAGTTTCCAATCAGAACGTTCTATACTCGATTTACATTAAATGGGTCGGCAAGTAAAATACCGTTAACTCGGTCGTATGTTATTTTAGGTGTTGGTCATCACGTGGTTTTGAATGAGTTGTATGATTTTGGGTTGGAAGATGAGAGAGTGCTGGTTTCAATAAACTCAGATGAAGATGAATGGGTTGAAGTGGCACATATAAAATGGCATAGTAATTTATTAGAGGAGATTTATTTGAAATTTACTAAAACGATGGATTTATGTCGACACTCGGCGAAGGAATTAGGTACGTTTGTCTTAGATTATCTTTATAAGAAAGATGGGATAATGGATATGATTAAAGATGACATTATATGATAGGGGTACATTCGAATTTTGAGAGTAAATCGGTAAAAGATTTGTCCGTGGTTGAATTATATTTGTGGGTATACTCGATATTAACATGGAAGGAAAGTGGTAATAACATTAGGATTTATTGTGATGAGACTACCAAGGAAACTATGGATTATTATGGGATTACATCGTTATATGATGACGTTATGGTTAGGGACTATTCAAATAGGTTAATGGTTGTTCGAGAGTGTGACGGTCCCGTCTGTATTTTTAAAAGAAATGTATTTTTTACGGGGTTTAAATTTACTAAAGAACATAGGGATATTATAAGTGGGTTCCATGGGGATGACTCTTTAATTGTATTCAACAGTTATGACCTTAAAGTTGCGTTTATAGGTGATTTGGGGAAGGTTACGAATGAAAATAACTTAATAAAAAGGTTCGAAGAGGGTAATTGTGGGGTAATTATTGAGGGTGAAATCCCACGATTTTTATTTGATGGTCATGATGAGATATCTATTTTTAACCGTAAATTGGGGGATGATGGACTATCTAAAATGTTCTTCCTTACTATGATGAGGGAAAAGTTGGTGGAAATTGGTTATCCTAAGTTCGGTAAAGTAATGAACCTTACTATTGGTAAGAATAGAACGACTGGGAACAGTTTAATACGTGAGGGGTATAAACTATATAATATGGACCCATTGAATTTAGTGACGAATGAGTTATTTGATAAGTGGATGATTGAAAATCACGACTTAATCTATGATGATAGGTTCGAATTGGTTTTTTGGGGTTCGATTGGAGGTGCGGATATTGACGTTATAATAAGTAAGAGAGGTAATATGACATTAAAAGAGTTAGAGTCTTACATACTATCCCTGACATATTCAGGACATAAAATAGGGGTATCAATAGAGGTACTTTACGTGTCGGATATTGAATACTTTAAGGAGTTTAGGAATAGTAACCCACATAAGGTGTTAGATGACGTTTTAATTGGTTTTTACTCGGTAAGTGAGTATGAGTCGGTAGGTCAACTCAGGAGTTATGGGAATCTTAAGTTTAATTATGGACCATTTAACGATGCGTTTTATATGGCATCATCAAAGGGGAGTGACATTAGAATGGTGAGGTCGATTCGTGAGTTATCGAATACTGATGGGTACGTAGCATATTCATCAGAAATATATAATACAATCTACGAAAGGTTTGGAATTTGGACATCACTGACGTAAAAAAACATTAACTGAATATTTATAATAAAAGAAATAGATGGCATATCTTAAGAAAAATATAGAAGCATTAATAGATGTTAAAATTACGGACAAAGGAAGGGAGTTAATCTCGACTGGTAAGTTCTGTAATATTGAGTACTTCCAAGTCGGGGATTCAGAGTTTGATTATAAAAACGAAGAAATCTTTAAGAGAGATGGTTCTGCTCAAACACAAATAGTTTTAAGAGCCAAAGATAAAGATAATGACATTAAGTATCCGATTCCCGTTTTTCAGGTTGGGGATGTAGATACTGAGTGTCAGACATATGGTAGGTTAATACCTAACCATCAGGATGAGATAGTTACTAAAGATGTGGAATTTTTAGGGGCAACTCAACACCAAATCATAAAAACACCGTTGGGGATATGTACTCCAATACATAATTTTGATGGGGATGACACGTTAGTTACTTCAGAGACGATAAGTTGTGAGTATATCATGGTTAAGTTTCCACAGGACCCGTCAAATGTGTTAGACAGTACGGGGTTATGTTTATGGTATAAGGTTATACGATTCATTGATGCTAATACTATCCAATTAGATAGAAAATTACCTGACTACTCAAATATTGGGGATTTCACTAGTGAAGCAACTATTTTTCAATATGCTAAGAGAGAGACTACGGAGTATGTGGATTTCAATACGGTATGGACTGAAGAGTTCGCTGGGTTTGACGATAATTTACCGAGAACGTATTCGGATGGGAATAGGTATGTTTCTTCTAAGGAGTTATTCGGGTATACGTCAAATAATCACGACAACGGCGTGGTATTATGTGAGAATAATATTATTACTACGACAACGACGACGATTTGTCCGCCAGAACGTTCGGTAGACATTGAGGTAAATCCGGGTACGGTACAGGTTTTTACTTCGGAAGATACGGGGTCTGAATGGGGGTACTGCTCATCGTTTAAAGACTCGTATGGGGCGACAACAAAGGTGTACCCTACGGAACAGAAGGTTATTGGGGTTATCCACTACACTAAGTGGGAAGACTATTACGGAACAGGGGAATGGTGGGAAGAAGCCGATACCGAATTTGAGTTAAACTTACCAACACTAATGTATCATAGAGACACTAATAATGGTGGGGTCATGGGACATAAATTTAGTATGGGTATTGAGAGAAAATATGTAAAATCATTGGTTAATGATGAAATGGACGTACATGGTGATGTTTATTACGACTTAAAGGATGGGACCACATCTAAAAACGTGGTTGGTAAAGTATTCCCACACAAACAAGTCATTATAATTGACGATGAGGAGATATTAATGGCGTTGTCCATGAAATCAAATAGAAATTATACCTTACCAGCGCCTAAAGTTGTTAAAATATCTGCAGACTCCGATTGTATTGATTCGGATAACGACCCATTACTACCAAAAGAATTAACTCACGAGGTGTATGTTAGTTATATGTTCTATAATAGACATAATAAAACATATTCGGCGCCATGTGCTCAGTATGTTAAGGTGGTACCAAAATCGGACGATGATTACGATGTTGCGGTTTCATTCAAAGACGGATTCCAATTTTTAAGGGATAAGACGATACTTAGTGATGACGCTGGTTACCAAGCCACCGATTTTCATATATTAATACAGAGAGTCGTAGTTGGAGAGAAACCAATTCCGAGTAACTGGAAGATGATAGACTTTACTAATAACTTAGTTGGTCATTTAAATGGTTCTAACATATCGCCATCACACATAACAGGGACTAAATTCATAATCACTACGGAGACGTATAGTAATGGATTGGCATTTGTTTATCGTGACCTAATTGGGTATCCCGATAGTGATGAAAAGGGAAATTTAATATTTGGGGATGAGTTTATGTTAATGGGAGACATTACACTACGAAAACAACATACGACATACGTAATGAACTTCATGATTAACTTACCTCAGGGTAATTTTAATAGGTCTTTAAATCCTACGTGGGACTTAAGTGATAATAAAACTGACGACTCAAGACAGGGAATTAAAATGACAGAAGTGGCATTATATAATGTAGATAAAGATATGGTTGCGATTGGTAAAATTTCGAAACCACATAAGAGAACTAATAGTTCACAGGTTATTTCGGTTAAATTAGATTTTTAATAGTTTAATTTAAACGGAAAACAACTATATTATACAAAAGACATGAAATATTATGAGAAAAACGACAAAACAAACACCTAAAGTATTAGGTTTAGACATATCAACAAAAACAATAGGGTTTGCGCTGATAGAGACAGAAACTATGGACTTAATGGAGTTAACTCACTTCTCACCGATAGTAAAACCAAGACCTGACGATTTAATTGAGGAGTTAATTAAGAAGGCAGACTCTTTCCAGCGAAAATTGGAAAGTTATAAAGGATTAGGTATCGACATGGTAGTTATTGAACAACCATTGTTGTCGTCTAATAATATTTACACGGTCGGTACATTATTAAAATTTAACGCATTACTATCTAAGATAGTGTATGAGGTTTTAGATTTAGTACCAAAATACATTTCGACATACGATTCGAGAAAATATGCGTACCCTAATCTTTATTCGGAAAACGCTAAAGGGAAGAAAGTCTTATTCGGGGGGTATCCAAAGGGTTGTGATAAAAAACAAATCATTTGGGAACAAGTGGCTGAGAGAGAACCTCAAATAACTTGGTTATATACTCGTAATAATACTCTTAAGAAAGAGAATTTCGACATGACTGACGCATATACTTGCGTTGTTGGTTACTTAAACCTTATTAAGGAAAAGGATAAAGAACAGGAATAGTTTGACCAGTCCAAAATAAAGTTGTAAATTTGTGTTATGGACGAACAGAACATAGATACGGACTTATTACTTTCCTTAGTGGAAGATTTACTTGGAATACCTACAAAACATAACGAAGGTAGCGGTCAAATTTCTTTTGACTGTCCTACGTGCTCTTACGATATTAAAGCGTTGGATGACGGAGACGGTAAGGGTAATTTAGAGGTCAATTACTTTCGTAATGTATTTAAATGTTGGGCTTGTTCTGAGACACACGAAACCCACGGCTCAATTTATAAGTTAGTGAACAAATGGGGAAGTACATCCCATAAAAAACAACTATCACTGATAATGCCTGATACGTTCATAAGTAAGAACGAGATTAAGTATGAGAAGGTGGTCCTACCAAAAGAATACATTAAATTTTCAGAAGCATCCGCAGGAACTAAGATGACGCACCACTATAAAGGTGCGTATAATTATTTAATTTCTCGTGGGATAACTGACAGAATGATTGAAAGACACAACATAGGTTTTTGTTGTGACGGACCATACTACGGTAGAATTGTTGTGCCGTCATATGATAAGAAGGGTGATTTAAATTTCTTTGTTGCTCGTCTATTTGGTGATGGGTTTCTAAAATATAAGAATCCTAGGGCTAGTAAAGAGGCCTTGATTTTTAATGAATATTTGTTAGATTGGAGTAAGGACATTTACATTTGTGAGGGTGTTTTTGATAGTTTTTACCTACCAAATTCAATACCATTGCTAGGTAAATTCATTAATGAATATCTATGGATGTCATTGTATGATAACGCCAAGAAGGATATTATTATTTGCTTAGATGGGGATGCGTGGTTGGATTCGCAGAAACTATTCCACAAATTAAATGGGGGGAGACTTCATGGTAGGGTTAAGTTAATTAAGTTACCTGAGGATAAAGATATAGGGGATTTAAGGGGTGTGATTCCCGAGAATTCGATGGTTGATTTAGAAAGATAAGAATATGGATTTAAAAATAATATCTCAAGAAATAAGAGATATCTTCGAGGAGAAGAAAAAGGAATTAAGTTTGAGTTTTATAGAGGACACTCACACTTATTTCATGAAAGATAATACAGGTGAGGTTAGAAGTGATTGGCCGTCAGTGTCCAAAGTCCTGAAACATTTCTATAATGAATTTCCTGCCGATGCGATTTCATTTCGTAAGGCTAAGGGTGACCATATGTTACAACAGGAGATTTTAACGGAGTGGAGAATGGCCGGTGAGTATGCTACCAATATGGGGTCAAGAGTTCACTTTTTATTGGAGAAGAAACTAATTGAAGACAATGGGGATTATAAAGACGTAAGGGAACCAATTTTTACGGTCGATATAGAACAGGAGATGAAGTCGAATTCGATGATTACTGCTGGTGAAAAATTCCTAAAACTAATGGAAGATAGAGGTGCAATACTGTTAGATACTGAGATGGTCTTAGGTGACCCAGAATTGGGTTATACTGGTCAACCTGACAAAGTATGGTTAATAATGAATAAAGAGGGTACAGGGTTTGGAATGGTCGTTACCGATTGGAAAACAAACAAAGCCAAAAACTTCAAGAAACAACGATGGACGAAACAGATGAAGTCCCCGTTTGAGGAACAACCTGATACTGCGTTAGGTCATTATTATTTACAATTACCATTTTATGGTAGATTAATATTAAAAATGTTAAAAGGTTCTAAATATGAAAGCCTTAATATGATGGGTTGTATTGTAGTACTATTAAAAGATACCTCTGACTTTGAAGAGTTTAGGGTACCGAAGAGTGTAATTAGTAAGGTGATGAACTTAGATATGTCCAAATATTTGGGTAAATAAAATAAATAAATTAATAAAATAAAATATATGATACATCCAGAAATTTATAATTATTTTGAAGATAAAGAAGCTTGGAAATTAAGATTTCTAAGACCTGAAGCATTATCCAAAGAATGGGAGATGATGGTGGAGGAGGTCGCTCCAGATGTCTACCAATTCCCGCTATTTAAGGAGGAGTTGTGTAGTAAATTAATTGAATCTGCTGAGGCGACTCAGGAGTGGACCCATAAAAGACACTCATTTTATCCGACTACGGATATGTTAGTTGATACTTTTGGTTTTGACGACATCTATATGGAAATATTGGATGAGTATATCATGGGTGCTGCTAGACACATTTACGAGTTGATGGGTACGACATGGGATGAGGGTAATGTTTATTCGGAGAACTTTATGATAAGGTATTCGCCTGAAGAGCAAGGTCATTTATCATTGCACTACGACCAGTCTCGTATTTCATGTAACGTTGCGTTAAATGATAATTTCGAAGGTGGGGGAACATACTTCTCTAGACATAAGAAATTAGCTAAATCCAAGGGGGTTGGATATGTCACTTTTCACCCGGGACAAATCACTCATAAACACGGAGGGATGCCAACAAATAAAGGGACTCGTTATATTATCGTTTCATTTATAAATGAGGATAAGGCTCAGGAGGAGCACGTAAAAGGTTTAGAAGAATTTGCAACGAACAACGGATACTATGATAAATAAAATAATACACTTTTCAGACTTACACCTAAGATTATTTCAGTACCACTCCCAATATAAGGAGATATTGACGGAGGCTTTTAAACAGTGGAAGGAAATTAAACCGGATAGAATTGTCTTTACGGGGGACTTAGTTCACTCTAAAAACCAAGTAACCCCAGAACTTATTGAGGTGACTAGGTGGATATTAGATGAATGTAGTAAAATTGCTAAGACCGTCGTCATTATAGGTAATCACGATTTCGTTGAAAATAATATGGAAAGGTTAGATACCATCACTCCAATCTTAGATTCAATGAAAGACGATAATATTGTTTACCATAAGGACAAGGGATTATATGAGGATGATAATATAGTTTGGGTGGTTTATTCACTTAGAACACATAACGAACCCCCGGTTATTAAGAGAGTTGAGGGTAAGACCCATATCGGACTGTTTCACGGACCGGTACAAGGACTATCTACGGATATTGGGTTTGAGTTTGAGGATGGATATGACCCATTTAAGTTTAAGGGTTGTGATTTGGTTTTATGTGGTGATATACATAAGAGACAAATTTTTGATTTCCCAGGAGGGAAGGCATATATGATTGGTTCGACAATCCAACAGAATTTTGGGGAGTCAGTATCCAAACATGGGTACGGTGTTTATGAGGTCGATACAGACACTTACGAATTTAAAGATTTAGAAAATAATAGCCCTTTCCTACAGTTTAGGATTACGGATATAGAAGACATAGATAATGGAAAAGAAGTTTTGCATAACGGTTAATAAAGAAACCATGGATTTTTGTGAGCTTAATAAGATTAAGGATGTTCGGTCATTTGTGGTCGAATGTTTTAAGAAGGGGTTAACTATACAACGTTATGGTGAGACCCCATCATTCCTTGCGAAGGAAAAAGAAATTGTCGAGGTTATTAAGGAGGTTGAGGTAATAAAAGAAGTTGAGGTAATAAAGAGAGTTCCGTTTGAAAAGATAGTTGAAGTTGAAAAAATTATTGAGGTACCGATTGAGGTGGTTAAGATAGTTGAGAAAATAGTACATAAAGACGTTCCGTTTGAGGTGATAGTTGAGAGGAGTGTTTATGTTACTGACGATGAGAAGTTAGAGAAGAAAAACAAAGAAATTGCGAAACTAAGAAAAGAATTGAAGACTAAACCTAAGGAAGTTATTAGGGAGGTTTTTAGAGACGTTGATAATGAAGAGGCGGACGATTTAAGGGTTAAGAATAAAGAGTTGGAGGAAAGTATTCTCAAGTATGATAAGATGTTTGAACAATTTGAGAAGAAAATGACACCAGCAGTTAGAAAAAGAGACAATTTATATGATGATTAATTTATTTTTATTTGCGTTTATCGCTTATGGTATGTCTACCATAATCGTTTATGGTTCGATATTTGAGACGTTCAGAACCTTATTAATGAAGGTAAACCCGTGGTTTTTGGGTAAGTTGGCTGAATGTATGTTATGTACGTCTACGTGGGTGGGGTTTCTACTCTCATTTACGATGTTTTCACCGACTAGTAGTATTTATGGAATAGACATTCCATATAGTATCTTCTTCGATGGTATGTTTACTGCTGGAATTGTTTGGTCAATAAATGCCATTATAGAATGGTTTGAGGGTTAAATTAAAATATTATGTTTAAAAGAGTTAGGGAATTTTTTGAGAGTATTGTTAGGGTAACACCTGTTATGTTTAAAGATGAGGTTTTAAACGGACTTAATCATGTTTACGATTTAAAACTCTATGATTTTGAAAATGATTGGACGCCAGGTACAGGTGCGGATACCTACGTTAGCGGGTTAAATCACCAATGGTTTGGGAATGGTTCAGTGGTCTTGGGTGATGGAATTGAGTTGTTGACGAAATACAACCCAATAGAGTTTAATGGGGAGACTTTTGAGTATGAGGTTGGTAAAATAGTATCTAAATTCCCAATGGGGTGTGGATATTATAGTATTGATATTGTTTTACCGGAAGGCTCACGATTAAACCCACGGATAGTATTATCATTAGATAATGGATACGAGGTTACTTTATTTGATGGTAAGACGGATAATAAGGGGTGGTATAAATCGATAGAGAGTGAGTTTTTACGTGTTAAAAAACACAAAATAGATGGAATTTCACTTAACGTTGGGTTTTTATTAAAAGATGGTAAGGTACAACTATATTATAATGGTATTTTAGTTAGGGACATTAAAACCCCTGATGAGTTAGTGTCTTTAGCTCGGTTAAATGAGTGTAATTTAATAATAAGTAACGAATGTTTACCTGAGATTGAGGGTAATGCCGTAATGGACGATACCACGATGTTAGTTAAAGAGGTTACTTACTATAAAGAGTAAGTAAAAAGTAAAATTATGGTATTAAGATATGGGTCAAAAGGGAACGAAGTTAGGGAGTTACAAGAATTTTTGGGTATTTCGGCAGATGGTGTATTTGGTAAAGGAACTGAAACTGCAGTTAAAAGATGGCAACAAAACAATGGTCTATCTAATGACGGGATTGTTGGTCCTGCCACTTGGGATGCTATGGGTGTCGCTACTACTGATAGTACGGAAAAAACACTTACAACGAAAAGTGGGTTAATAATAAACCAACATTATTTACCAAAAGGGGAGTATAAACAGGGACCAGTATTACCTGAATATTTATTTATACATCACACCGCTGGTAGAGAAAACCCTTACAACACTATTGATAGTTGGGGTAGGGATACACGAGGTGCCGTTGCTACGGAATTTGTTATTGGTGGTCAATCTATCGATGGTAAAAAAAATACACACGACGGGGAGATAGTACAATCATTTCCTGAGGGTGGATATGGGTGGCATTTAGGTAAAAATGGTTCACAACATATGCATATACATTCGGTTGGTATTGAGGTTAATAACTTCGCATATCTAACTAAAGGTGGTTATATGAAGGATGGTGTTTGGGTTAATAAGTTACCTGAATCGTATTATACGTATGCCGGTGTGATAGCTGATAAGTCACAAATAGTTAAATTAGATAAGCCATTCAGAGGTCACTCAACATGGCATAGGTATTCGGACTTACAAATTGAGTCATTACGGGAGATTATAATTTTAGTAGGTGAACGTGATGGAATTGACGTTAGAATGGGACTACCAACATGGATTAGAGATAGAGGGGTCGACGCATTTGAATGGAATGAAGAAGCGTATTACGGTAAAGTTAAAGGTCTTTTAACCCATAGTAATACGAGAAAAGATAAATCAGATATGTTTCCACAACCCGAGTTGGTTGATATGTTACTTAGTCTGTGATAAATACGAAAATAATATTATCCTACCGTTATGGTGGGATTTTTTAGTTTATGAATATGGAAGAGTTAGAGATTAGAAAGGCGAAATTTGAGGAATTGGATGGTATTTGTCGAGTATTAGACGAAGGATTCGGGGATGTTACACCAGCAATTAGGTATTGGTGGAGGATTATGGAAAATAGTAAGATATATACGGTGGTTGCGGTATTAAGGGGTGAGGTAATAGGGACTGCATCACTCCACGTGTTGGAAAAATTACTACATACGGGTTCGTATTCTGGATTAATAGAGGATGTTTCGGTATTGAAGGGATACGCCGGTGAGGGAGTTGGTCAGAAAATGATTGATGAGTTGGTTTCGGTTGCGAAGGAGATGAGGTGTTATAAGGTCATATTGAATTGTGATAAGAAATTGGAGTCGTTCTATGAGAAGTGTGGGTTCGAGAAAAAAGAAATCCAAATGAGAATAGATATGTAATATTTTATTTGGTGGGTTAGAAACTTTTACTTATCTTTGTAGTATCAAAATAGAGAAAATGAAAAGACAGATAATCGAAAACACCACACTATATACGTCACGGGGATATGCTACCCGTAAGAAAATTAAGGATGAGTTTTTCAGAAACTCGTGTGATATTTCTGAAGGTAGTAGTGTATTGGCGAAGTCCGAATCTAACGATTGTGTTGTTAGGGCGTTTATGTGTGTATTGGATATTAACTATGACATGGCACATAAATGGGTAAAGACTAAGTTCGGTAGGGTTAATCGTAAGGGGACCTATACTTCTAGACATTTGAGCGCCGTTATCGGTAAGGTAAAGAATGGGAAGAAACTTACGATGTATGGGTGGTCACCTGACAAGGCTTACAGTGATGAAAGACGTAAGAAATTACTGGTTAATCCTAACTATAAGAAACAGACTGCGTATACGGTTAAGTCGTTTATGGAGGAACACCCTGAGGGTAGATATTTCATTATCGTTAATAGACACGCACTTGCGTTGGTTGACGGGGTTTTATACGGTAATAGTAATGAGCAATATGACGGATTTAGACGAAGAATTCATTATGTCGTGAAAATAAAGTAAATAAACTTTGAATTAAGTTTGTAGTAATGGTTTTTATGTGTATCTTTGTAGTGTACAAAAAGAGATATACACACCTAAAAATAAAGAGACCATGAAAAACGCAAAAATCACCATCATCAAATCAGCAGAAGCATTAATCGAGAAATTAGTTGTAAAAGAAACTAAAAGATTGGAAGACATCAAAGAGGGGTATTTAACATTCTTATCTAAAAACCCAATCGACGAAGCTTCAGGATATTACCGAAGTGACTCAATCACAACTGTTACTCGTGTTCGTCAATATTGTTTAGTTAGTAATTTTGATACGAACGCGATTAACCAAGTGGGTCAGGAATTATACAGAACTTTCAGTTATAATCGTTCAGCTCAGAGAATGGAAGGGGACATTAACTTATCAATGAATGAAAGAGGGTTCGAATCTTACATCACTTACTACAGAGAAAGTAACAAAGTGAAATTGGTAAGAGCGATTGAGAAATACATCACAGAGGAAATGACAATAAGTGGGAAGGTATTAGTTCAAGAAGGGTCTAAAGGGGTTGAGGTTTTAGCTAAAGTAAATACAATAGACGGTCCAAAAACATTCAAAACAAATGCGATATTCGCAGGAGGATACATCCAATGTTATCACTACAGATACAGAGGGGGTTTATTAAAAAGATAAAAAAAGGGACTTCGGTCCCTTTTTTATTTGTTTTTTTTACTATAGGTATTGTGTAATACAAACTTAATACCTATCTTTGTATTGGAAAGTAAATAAATAAAAATTATGGGAAAAGATGGGTACGTATATATTGCTAGAATAATTGACCACGGGGGTAAGTTTGTTAACGGGTACCATAAAATAGGATTATCGAAACATTATAAGGTCCGAGAGACTCAGTTAAATTCTACTCACCTACCTTTCGACGTATTAATGATTAGGGTCTTCCAGGCGGAAGATATGGGTAAATTGGAGGGTATACTCCACGTATGTTTCGACGATTATCGTGTCATAAAGGAATATGAGGATAGGAGAAACATTACCACCGAATGGTTTGACGTGTCTGATATTGACGTGTTCAATGAGAGGATAGATAAAATGGTTAACTACCTTAATATCGATGAATTGGATTTAGGTCATACTATTGATAACGATAGTACCCTAACTGAGGTTGAGAAGGCCAAAACTAAAGAAAGTATCGGTAGAGCTAAATCGACAAAACTTAAAATTACGTTCAGGGAAAGAGTATTTTTAGGTGATACATCAAAGGAGTCATATGTTAATTTCATTAATGAGGTTACTAAAAATATTAACTCCGATGAGGTCTTAGAAACGTTCTCATCGTTCTTTAAGGTCAGTAAGGGGGAATTTAGAGATTCATTAAGTGAAAGTAATAAGGTTATAATGGACAATGGATTGATTATGTCCACGTGGGGTTCTAACATCACTAAAGTAAAAAGAGCAAAGAGTATTTGTAAGAAATTTGGGATTGAAGAGGTTAAATATGAATTACTATGATAATTTGAGATATGTTAGTTTAATTCAGATATATGTGTTATCTTTGTAGTGAACAACACGACACCCGAATCGAGGGGGTCGGGTATTGATTAATTATTAAAATAAATAAGATAGGTTTTTGGCGAGCACTTGGCATCAACTTTTTATCTTCAGTTCTTTTTAAGACTACCACTAAATCATAAAAGACATTAAGAAACGGGCCAACTAAGATTGTAAATTAAGTTAACCACTTGGCTAGTGTGTCAGACACGAAGAGAAATTGGGTAGTTCCTAATACTGACTAAAAGGGTAACGTGAGTTCGCCTCCTCTGATAAAGGACTTTAAGTAATATAGAAGATAAGTGTTACAATATCTATTCCTAACTTTATGTGGTGAAACATAAAGGACAACCATTGACACCTGAAGTTGGATAAATTAGGGTGTCTTTTTTAATAAACATTACGAAGTAAGGTCTCCTCTATTATTGATAGTTAGGGGATTTTTTCATATATTTGTATAAAATTATAATTTATGTTGGACAATAAAGACTTAGTCAATCCTAAGATAAAGGTGGTATGGGAGGACGTTGCGGAATCTTTCACTCAAGAAAGAGTGGCTCGAATCAAATCATACTTCACCAAAAAATACAAATCTAAGAACGTGACGATAGTGACTAAAACTGTGGTTACTAAGGACGATAAGAAGTTCAGTTCTATTGATATGGCGGATAATATATTGGACACCCAATATCAGAAGACGCTAATCAAGGATTACATTAAACAACAAAAGATTGAGGTCGATTGGGATATGTTATCTAGGTTAGATGATAGGATTAATAACGAAATAGATAAATCAAATCAAAATACGATACGTTTTAGACAATGGTACATCAAGAGATTAGAGTTTTCTAACTTCTTATCGTATGGTGATGGTAACGTGGTTTTGTTCGATGATTTAGGTGGGATAACGTGTATTGAGTCTGACCCACCTAACTTTGGGGGTAAGACGGTATTAGCCGTTGATTTAATGTTATTCCTATTCTTCAACCAAACAACTAAGACTAAGAAAAATGAGGAGGTATTCAATCAATTTACTGACAAAGATGATGTTCACGTAAGAGGGGATGTTATGATTGATGGTGAGGAGTATGTGATTGTTAGAAACATAACACGTAAACCTAAAAGAGCGGGTGGATTCACGGTTAGTTCTTCCTTAGAATTCATTAAGAAGATGCCCGACGGAACTATGATTAACCTTTCAGGTGAGCAAAGACGAGAAACTGAGGAGTTCATAAAATCTGCCATAGGAACACAGGATGATTTCCTTACCACTATATTAACTACTGGTACGAACTTGGAGGAATTGATTGATTCTAAACCAACGGCATTGGGTCAGGTCTTTACGAAGTTCATCGGATTGGAGTCGTTAAGGGAGAAAGAAGATGTGTCGAAGAAGATTTATTCGGAATGGAATAAAGCGTTAATTTCTAACATTTATAATTTAGATACTTTAAAAAATGAGGTGGTGGAGTCGAATACTCTAATCACTGAAAACGGGTTAACCATTAAAGATAGTGGTATACTTCAGGGAGTTAAGGAACGAGAATTGATTGTCATTACGGATAAAAAGGATGATTTAATCGGTAAGAAACATAAAGACATCGACGAAGAATTAATTAAGTTAAATCCTGAGAGATTTTTAACTGA